>Ga0224505_10000091_pt1 | contig 68020 bp, 67 predicted proteins | sample SF_Jan12_sed_USG_FD_169102 | JGI IMG/M metagenome (GOLD analysis project Ga0224505, IMG submission 169102) | Sediment microbial communities from San Francisco Bay, California, United States - SF_Jan12_sed_USGS_4_1 | ecosystem: Environmental > Aquatic > Marine > Sediment | place: USA: California...
CCTCGGGTGATAGATAGATGGTTGTTTGGCAACCCCACCGTATCACTGGATTCAGCCTCTTTGTACGTCGCATCCGCCACGTAGCCTTTAAGTAAGTGCCATTCCCATCCGACCCCTTAAAGTTGCTCTCAGCCTCTCATTCTCCACCTCGCCACCGAGAACCCACTCAAATAGTCGCTCACTTTAGATACCAGTTGCCTTTCGATCCTCAACCTTTCGTCCGATGACCTCGTGCACTCCACCAGCCACCAGATGCTGAACGAGGTTATACAAGATGATCGGGACCATGACCCGGGGATAGGCGGCGAGGACAAGCGACGCTAAGACTAAGCCGGTCCCGTTATTATTCATCCCCAATCCATACATGAGCGAGACCCGTTCAGCCTTATCGACCTTGAACAGTCGACTCAACCCATAGCCAGAGGAAAAAGCCGTGATACAGAGACCCGCGGTGATGGCCAGTGTCACCGCCAAAAAGTCGTAATCTCGGTCTGCGACGGCTTGAGGAAGCGACACCGATCCATTCGAGTAATTCAACAGCAGTAAGACAACGGAATTGATCAGTTTGATGAACGGCATAATGGCCGTCAGTTGGGCCTCTGGCACGACGAAGCGCACCGCAAGGCCCAGCAGGGAAGGCAACACGATCCAGAGGCTGAGGAATGTCCCAGATCCATACACGGCGAGTGTGTGTATGACCCTCTCATATTCCTCCGTGGCCATCTCCCCGAACACAGACAACGCGATCGGTGTCAGGACGGGACTGAGTACGGTCGAAGCGAGGACTAATCCCAAGCTCAGCGCGAGATTGCCATTGGAGTTCTGGGCCCAGGCGGTGGAGGCTCCGGCAATCGGCATGGCCGCCACCAGGGCCAGGCCGACGAGGATGTATTGGGCTTCCTCCGGCTCATACCATAGCCGCATGATGAGAGTGACCAGAAAGATATAGGCCATGGGGATGATGAGATTGGCGGTGAGCCCCGCAAGCAGTACCCAGGTCTTCTGAGCCAGTGATCTGAGGTGCGAGGTCTTGACCCCCAATCCTGCGTTGAACATCAAGGTCGCCAGCAGAAGCAGGAGTAAGGAGACGTAGAGCTTCTCGTTGAAGATCTGGAGATCACCGAATGTCAGGTTCCGAATCCATAGCCCAGCTGCCGGCCAGATGGCGGAGATGGTGTAGGCACCGATCAAGAACCACAGCAAGTGATGATGGATGAACTGGGACCAAGCGAGAAACATGATGGTGTGGCTATCGGACCTGTGTGATTTTGAAACGCCCCGCGGATAAGAGAAGCCCCTCGAGAAACCGATGAGCTTGTCCTGGCATGGGTACAGAGAATCGATACAAGCGAGGTTTGCCTTTATACGGCGACCCAGGCCCTAGCACCACTGTGATCGAGAGGAAAATCTCCGAGGCCGACCCCCCTGATCTTTCCCTCCATGGCGCCAAAACCAAGTCGTTTGGGACAAGAGCAAGAGAGCATTAGCTCATGGCCAACACCACACGAAAACGGGCCTTCCCGCTCAACATACGGTCGTAAGCTGCCGTAGCCTGTTCCAACGGGAACGTCTCCACGATCGGACGGATACCGGTCAGGCCGCAAAAATTGAGGGCATCCTCTGAATCGCGAGCACTGCCCGATGGCCATCCCTGAATCGTCCGGCGTGCGCCGATCAGTTGAATCGGGGTCACGGTGATGGGATCAGCCGACGCTCCAAGGACAACCAGCTTGCCTCCGACCCCCAAGCCATCGATCATGTCCGACATGGCTTTGCTGTTCGGAGCCGTCGCCAGAATCACGGCTGCTCCGCCCAGACTCGTCAGTTCCTTCGCCGGATCGGTCGTTTCGGCATCCAGGTAGCGCGTGGCTCCCAGTTTCAATGCGAGCGCGGCTTTATCCTGGCCTCGCCCAATGGCCACCGTGTGAAAGCCCATCTTACTGGCAAACTGCACACCGAGATGGCCGAGACCGCCCACCCCCCGGACGCCAACCAGATCACCAGCCTTGGCTCCGCTGTGACGCAAGCTGTTGAATGTGGTAATCCCCGGCGCAGAGAATCGGTGCGGCTTCCGTTGGCGTCAGCGCATCAGGGATTGCTGCCAGCGCCTCGGTGCGCGCAATCAAGTACTCAGCATACCCGCCATCTTCATGAAAGCCGGTCACGATGAAGTTCTTGCAGCCAAGAAAATCGCCACGACGGCAAGGCGTACACTGGCCACAATGTCCCCCGTGCCACCCCACACCGACACGCTGGCCTTTCTCCCAGGTCACCACTCCAGGACCCACCGCATCAATCACTCCTGCCACCTCATGGCCCGTGACGCGTGGGTATTGGAGTCCCGGCCAATAGCCTTCTTTGACAAACACGTCACTATGGCAAATCCCACAAGCTTGCACTTTAATGCGAACGGTGTTGTGCTTGGGTTCCGGCACCGGACTGTGGACGATCTGGAACGGACCTCCTGGCGCGGTAATCTGCACGGCTGTCATTTGTGTCATGAGAGCCTCCTCGGTTAGTAAGCTCTTTTCACCCAACTATAGTCGCTTGTTTGAGCTTAGAACAGGTAACCGCCTCCTTAAGTACTGCGGGGGCGTAGGTGTACGATGCTGAATGGCCGGCAGGTTCAGGGGCGGTACACCACACGAAGCTTGGCCTTTGTGCAAGATCAGGATCCAGGCTGATGCCAGAACCTGTCTCCTAGCGTCTTGATTCGTCGTTCAGTGATGCGTCAGCTGATCTCGCGCACAGGTTTCTTCCGCCAGCATTCGTTGACCTGCCGTGGCGTCTGCAGGGATGTGCGCCATGCAGGCTTCGAGCGAATCACCTTGCGTCCCAGCCGATGCACGACCGCCGCTTTTCGCGATGGCTGTTCCAACCACGCCTTGGCGGAGCGCTTCATTGTCCTGACAGCTCTGCTCGGCGACCATCTTCGCTCCGTCACTGGAGCCGCTCGGTATCCCTGCCAGACACGTCTTCAGTGAATCAGAGAGCGCCTCAGCAGATGTTTCAGCAGCCGTCGTGGAGACCGTCTCAGTGGTGGCCGACACCGGTGCATTTTCTGATACCGGTTGCATCGCCGTCTTTTGCGACGCGCAGCCAGCCATTCCCAACAGACAAGCGAGGCCAATCAGCCCAGTTCCAACCTGCATCTTGTTCATAAGTATGATTCCTCCTTCGACACAAAGAGTGAGCGAGGTGCTGTCGATGCACTTCTATATAGCGAAGTCCCCTTAATGGCGCAAGCGACATCGTGGGAAGGCCTGTCCATTTCATCGGATCACACCACTGCCTTTCTTTAAGGATTGTTCCGCTTGTGGTACGCTGAATCAACAATTGTCTCGACCACAAGAACAACGTCGAAGAGGTCTCTCATGAAGATGCTTCACATAGTCTGTGGGAAGAGGTTTGAAGAAGAGATCCTCGCCATGTTTAAAACACTGGGGATCAAAGGATACACCGTGATTGCAGGCGTGGGAGGCCGTGGTGTGACCGGGACCGTGCCTGCTTCCGACACCTCCCCCGATCATCATGCCAATACCAATACACTGTTCATGATCGCACTCGGGTACGAGTCCACGTTTCTGCCGGAGATTGTGGCTGCTCTCAAGGAGATTCGCGCCAAACATATTCAAGGGGATCCTGACCGTGAAATCCCGTTGAAAGTGTTTCTTCAACCCTGCGAAATCATCATTTAGAATTCTCGCTGCAAGCTCCTGCAAATCACGACCAATATTGCGATGCTTTCATGTAGCCGAACAGCAGATCCCGTCGGGCAAGAATCCCCACTAGTTTGTTGTTTCGGACTACCGGAACACGGGTGAGATAGCGATCCTGGAACAGATCGGCCACTTGGGCGAGGGTCTGATCTTCAGTCACAGCCACAGGATGGACCGACATAATTTCTGTGGCAAGAATCTTCCGGAGGTCTCGCCCTTCGAGGATGGCCTGCAGCAGATCGTATTCCGTCACGATCCCAACCAGCGTCCCCTCCTCGTCTACAACGGGCAAGCTCCCGTAGTTTCGGTGAGTCATCAGATGGGCAATCGTCGAGGCGTCGGTGCGCGACGTGCATCGCGTGACCGCGTCCTGCATCAGCTGTCCCACGGTCAAGGTCTTCGGATCACAGGCCTTCATGAAGAATTCGGTTTGTCTCATAAGCTCCTCACTCTTGTCGTTTCCCACCGGTGGCCAGATAGGTTCGTAAGACGTCACGTCTCGCGATGATGCCGATCAGCTTATCCTTCTCGTCCACGACAGGGACGCGCACGAGATCGCTTGCGCGCAGGACATGGACCAATGTTCCGAGCGTCGTTTCAGGACGGACTGAATAGGGATTGGAGGTCATGATGTCTTTCGCCAAAACAGTACCTAGATGGTGGCCATCGTCGACGGCCGCCAGGAGATCATGTTCGCTGACGATGCCGGCCAGTTTGCGCCCATTCTCCACGACCGGGACGGCCCCGAAGCCCTCGATCATGAGCGACGCGATCACGTCTCCCTTCGTCCTCAGACGAACGGATTGGACTTCCTTCTCCATGACCTGGCTGACTGTCATGGAATCGAAGTCTTTAACCTTGACGACCTTTACCTTCTTCGTCTTCGTCTTCGTCTTCGTCATCGTCATCGTCTTCTTCATCGTCCCTCCTCAATGGAAACGCCATCTTCTTTCATCTTCACATCAAGAGACTCGGGCTCACTGACGCCAATCACCACAGTGCCGCACGACCTCTGCTGCAAAACGCCCCAACATCCTGATCGACCAAAGCGGGGACTCCACTCCTAACTCTTTGGTAGATGAGAGATTCTTCGTCTATCTCTCTCCATCCTACAGGCACATCAGATGCAGGTCTGATACCTGGAACGTTTTCCACAACATCACCATCACCGAAGGTGAGGAAGGGAATCGATCATGCGGATCCTATGTGCCATCGATGGATCGGAGTATTCACAGTGGGGGATTCAAGCGCTTGAGGCCTTCGCCAGTCGTGAACCCGAACATGTCACGTTGTTGCATGTGGTCGATAAGCCCGCGCTTCAAGCGCTCACAGGCAAGAATGCCCTCGGCGAGCGCCGCGCACTAGCCGCCCTGGAAAAGGCCGGCGGCATTCTTCTTCGAGATGCGTCACGCTCAGCCCGCGTTGCCCTTGGCCAGGCGACTACTGCACCACGGACCAAATTCCAGACCATCTTGGCTCACGGCCCACTTGCGAGCACGATCGTAAAACACGCGCGACGATTGAAGGCGAGTCTGATCGTTATGGGGTCGCGCGGCTTGAGCGACATTCAGGGATTCTTGTTGGGAAGCGTCTCCCGGCAGGTGGCATCGACGGCTGCTTGTTCGGTTTTAGTCGTGAAGCAGCCCATGCCACACCTTCTCCATGTTGCCCTTGCAGTCGATGACTCCAAACCGTCGCGGGCAGCCGCCAAGTTTCTTCGATCACGCATCCTTCCGGAATCCGCCACCGTCACGATTCTGACCTCGGTTGAAAGTCCCGTCACGGACTTCGCGGCACGCTACTTGTCTGAGTCACAGTTGGCCGAATTGAAGCGACCGGTCATGGAACGAGCCACCGCGTTGGTCAACGGCCTGCGGGACGATTTCATCAAGGAAGGCTATCCCGTTGTCACACAGATCCAGATGAACCACGTGATCGATACTATCGTGAAATATATTGAGGCCAATCATGACCAGCTGCTGGTCATCGGCGCTCGTGATTTGACCAAGACCGAGCGGCTCCACCTTGGCAGCGTGTCTGAAAGCTTGCTGAGACATGCTCCCTGCTCCGTGCTGATCGTGCGGGGTGCCCGTGCGTGAGTTCAGCCATCACGACATTCACCAGCTTCCGATCGAAGATGTGCTGAAGCGGCTGGAAACCAGCAACGGGGGTCTGTCTTTCGATGAGGCTCAACGGCGATTGGCTCGATACGGACCGAATGTTCTCGTCGAGCCGGATCGCTACTCGCTCCTCCGTGGACTCGTGCGCCATTTCACTCACTTCCTCGCCATTCTCCTCTGGATCGCCGCCGGCCTCTCCTTTGCGGCCGAACTCGGAGCTCTCGTGCTCTTGCTGGCAGAAGAGGGCCGGAAGATCATCGCGAACCAGCGCAAGCGTAAGATTCATACTCATACCGAAGCCACCCAGGAAACAAATGCATCATGACCACTGATCCCCATGAACCCAAACCCTATGGTCCCGTGACGGAAGTCGTTCAGGGTCACACCGACGCTGCACCAGCACATCGACAGTCCGAGTCATTACCTGAGCAGAGACGACCTGTTCCTGTGACCCCGCTCCCTGCACGATCGAGACAATCTCTACTGCCCTGGTTGATCGGCATCGTGATGATCATGGTCATCGGCGGAGGGGGCATGTGGTACTGGTGGACCTCCGGCACTCCGCCCATACAATACAAAACGACCCTCGTCGATCGAGGTCCGATCACGGCCATCGTCACAGCGACCGGCACGGTGAATCCGGTCGTCTCAGTGCAAGTCGGGAGCCAGGTTTCCGGAAAAGTCTCGCGACTCTTTGCCGATTTCAACTCCAAGGTCACGAAAGGACAGATTCTGGCACAGATCGATCAAAAACCGTTCAAGGCCCGCTTGAGCCAAGCGCGCGCTGCGGTGAAGAGCGCCAAGGGGAACCTCGCGAAGGCTAAAGTGTTAACAACGCAGCGGAAGCGGGAATTTGATCGCATGGCAGCCCTACGAGAACGGGCTTTTGTCCCACAGTCAGACGTGGATATTGCTGAGACTAACTATCAAGAGGCTGCAGCCAACATCGAGGTCCTGCAAGCACAGCTGGATCAGGCCCGGGCGGCGCTGGATTCTGCCGAGCTGGACCTTGGCTACACCACGATCTATTCGCCGGTAGATGGGATTGTGGTATCTAGAAACGTGGATGCTGGTCAGACCCTTGCCGCCGCGTTCCAAACACCGATTCTCTTCGTGATCGCCCAAGACCTGACGCAGATGCAGGTCAATGCCAATGTCAGCGAGTCGGACATCGGCGGCGTGACCGAAGGCAAACCGGCTCACTTCCGGGTGGACGCCTATCCCAAAGAGTTTTTCGAAGGTACCGTCACTCAAGTGAGGAATGCGCCCATCAGCATTCAAAACGTGGTCACCTACGATGTCATGATCACGGTAAACAATCAGGATCTCAAACTGAAACCCGGCATGACCGCGAACGTCACGATCGTGACCGAAGAGAAAGAAAACCCCCTCCGAGTTCCGAATGGGGCGTTGCGCTTTCGGATGCCGGACGTGCCGTTCGATCGCAAGGTGACCTCGGTATGGATTCGGGACAGCGCAGGTCGAGCCCATCAAGTGCCGGTGACGACAGACATCGCCGATTCTCTCTACACGGAAATCGTGGAGGGGGCGTTGAATGAAGGAGATCCTGTCATCGTAGGAATTGAATCATCGGAAGAAGACCAGGCCGAGAAGAAACTGCCGCCAGGCTTTGCACCGAGCCGGAGGTGAAATGAAGGACTGTAAACTGATCAGTTCTCATGAGTCAGCGGTCAGCTTTGGATCGGATACATATGCTAAAGACTGATCACTGAAAGCTTGCAGCGAGTCACTATGCCATTCCTGTGGCTTACCCTTGTTTCTGCCTTCCGCATCCTGAGGCGCAATCCGCTGCGAGCCGGCTTGACCATGCTCGGGATCATCATCGGCATCGGCGCCGTGATCGCCATGGTCAGCCTGGGCCAGGGTGCAACGGCCGCCGTCCAAGCTGAAATTTCAAGTCTCGGGACCAATGTGTTGATCATTGTACCGGGCGCCACGAGCGTCGGCGGCGTCCGAGGAGGGCTCGGCACTCTTTCGACCTTGACCGTCGATGATGCCGAGGATATCCAAAACAAGGTTTATGGCGTCACCACGGTAATTTATGCGACTCGGTCTGTCCTCCAGGCCATTTCGGAATACAAGAATTGGAGCACGGTGATCCTCGGCACCACACCCGAGTTCATCGATGTTCGGAGTTGGCCGATTGCCGAAGGGAATTTCTTCACGCAGTCCGACATGAATTCAGCCGCGAATGTCGCGGTGCTGGGGAAGACCGCCGTCCAGAACCTCTTCGAGCCCGGCGAAGAAGTCGTCGGGTCTCAAATCCGGATCAGGAACGTTCCGCTCCGCGTGATCGGCGTGCTGGCGCCGAAGGGTCAGTCCATCACAGGCCAGGACCAAGACGACCTCGTAGTGCTTCCGTTCTCAACTGCCGAACGAAAAGTTCTAGGGACGCAATTCCTCGGATCCGTCGGCATCATTCTCGTGGCCGCCCGGTCGCAGATCGAGATCCCCGCCATCGTGGACGACATCAAGGACCTTTTACGAGCCAGACATCGGCTGCACCAGTCTGAGGACGACGACTTTACCATCCGTACGATGGAAGAGATCGCGAACGCTATCGCTGGAACGAGCCGCACAATGATGTATATGCTTATGGGTATTGCGTCTATTTCTCTGATCGTCGGCGGCATCGGCATCATGAATATTCTCTTGGTCTCAGTGACCGAACGAACAAGGGAAATCGGCTTGCGCATGGCCGTCGGGGCCAAACGAACGCATATCCTGCTACAGTTCCTGATCGAGGCCATCATCATGACGGCAATTGGTGGAGTGCTCGGCGTCGGTTTCGGAATCGGCATGGCAAGCCTTATGACCAATATGATCGGCTGGCCGACCATCATCAACACCGAAGCCGTGGTGGCCTCGTTTCTGTTCTCTTTGATCGTGGGATTGTTCTTCGGCCTGTATCCGGCCAACAAGGCCTCAAAGCTGAACCCGATCGAAGCGCTGAGATATGAATGAGAAGAGAACAATCCTGCAGGTAGACGCTAGACTAAAGGGTAAGAACGACCTCTACCTCGCCGATTCGACGGGCCACCCTCACCGCCACCTCGTTCTCATGTCGATCGAGCACCAGATCGAGACTCGCGGTTCCGACCGAGAGATTCCGAATCTGAACCCGCTCGAGGAACGGTGGAAGCACAGGACGATCGAAACTCACGAGGCGACGAGTTCCATCGATCTGCATTCCCAGACAGGCTTGAAGAAGTTGGAAGCCGGCGCCGGCCGCCCAGGCTTGCGGCGAGCAGGCCGTCGGATACAGCGTGGGGCTTTCATCGGGCCGTCTGGAGAATCCGCAGAATAATTCCGGCAACCGATGAAGCTCGATAAACAGGCTGGCATCGAAGATTCCGGTCAAGACCTTCACGGCTCCCTGCTTGTAGCCGTACGCAGCCATGCCGGCCGCAATGATGGCGTTGTCGTGAGGCCACACCGACCCGTTATGGTAGGACATCGGGTTGTATCGTGCCTCGGAGGTCGCGATCGTTCGGATGCCCCATCCGCTGAAAAATTCCTCACCCAAGAGCGCGTGCGCTGTCCGAAGCCCACGCTTCTGCTCGGCTATACCCCCGTACAGGCAATGACCCGCGTTCGAGGACCGCACACGGCATGGCCGCCCTCGCCCATCCAATGCAAGCGCGTAAGAGCCTAGTTCCTCGCACCAAAACGCCCGCTCGAATCGCTCCTGAAGTGAGTCTGCTTCTTTCAGTAAACGATCGGCCTGATCGTGATCCCCTAGAACACGTGCCATGTCCGCTGCTGCTCGCTTGGCTCGATACACGTAGGCCTGGACCTCGCACAGTGCAACCGGCCCCTCCACTGCTGTCCCATCGGTATGAAAAATGGAATCGTGTGAATCTTTCCATCCTTGATGCACGAGACCCTTAGCAGACCGTCGAGCATAGGTGGTGAAACCCATGCCTGTTGGATCACCTGACTGATCGATCCAGTCTAGTGCACGCAGAACATGCGGCCAGAGCGTGACAAGGAACTCACGATCCCCGCTCCGTTCATAGTAGGCGCCCGCCAGGACAATGAACAACGGCGTGGCATCGACACTCCCGTAGTATCGCCCGAAGGGGATCTCTCCGAGCGCCGCCATCTCGCCTTGACGCGTCTCGTGCAATATTTTTCCGACCTCCGCATCCTGTTCAGGCCGAGCTTCCGTCGCCTGTGTCGCCGCCAGAAACCCTAGCACCCCTCGTGCGATATTGGGATTCATCCAGAGCATCTGTAGCGCAGTAATGATGCCGTCCCGTCCGAATGGAACGCTGAACCAGGGGACTCCTGCATAGGGATAGAGTCCCTGCGGTGTGTCGGAGATCAACATGTGGAGATCGGCCAGCGACCGGTTCAACCAGTGATTGAATTGCTCATTCGACGTATAGACGTGCGCATCGGCGGCGCTGGCTTCCTGCAATGCACTCTCTGCCTCACGCTGGGCACGACCATAGGAGAGAACCACTCGGTTCCGTCGCTGCTTGATCTCGCAGGAGACGGCTATGTCCCACGTCATGTCGGCGCTCGGCGGGATACGCGACTCAATCCTGAATCCGTCGGCCATCATCTGTTTCGGAGCCGGCGAGCACCGGACATAGGTTCGACGGATGGTCTCGTCGAGCCCCTTATACCCGAACACAAGTCCGCTCTTGGATCGAATGGTTTTGAGACGGCATCCTCGACGTGCTCGCTGTCGTCCTCTCGCCTCGAAGAGGTCGGCAAAATCGGCATCAAGCCCGATCGTGATCGAGATCGGAAGTTTTGTCGTTCCATAGTTATGAACACGGATACGCTCGTGCCACGTGCCTTGCCAGAGAAACCGTGTGCGGGAAAGATGGAGCGTTCCACGCGGGACGCGCCATTGTCCGTCCAACATCAGGTCTGAGTTGGTGAGGTCGACCGTAATGAGTGCATTGTCCTTTTTCACCGACGCGCTCAGCATCATGAGACGCTGTGTCCCGAGCAACAGCTCGAATTGTGAGAGAAAGCGCGTCCCTTCATGATAGAGCCCATGCGGACCAGAAAGGACCTGGTGCATATCGCCGTACCGATCGAACACTGCGAACGTCTCTCCATGCTTCAAGACTTCGGTGCGGCCATCGGCCAACGAGGATGAAGCCCGGATGTAATATTGATCATTCCATCGAATTACGTCGTGCATAGATACTTCCCCTGACTACACAATAACGGTGGCCCGACTCATCCGCGCGGCGACCAACGCTGATAGCAATAGAACCACTCCGATTCCGAGCAAGCCGATTTCTGGCCCCAGCTGTTCCGTGATCCAACCGAACGCAGAAATTCCGCCGATCGCAGCAGTCATGGCTCCGGTCCCATAAAGTCCCAGTACGCGCCCGACCATCTGGCTTGGTGCAACCTCTTGAATGATCCCCCACGCAATCGGCGTAAACGAGCCTAACCCACACCCGACAAGTCCCATGAGGAGACCCGCCACGTACGGATCGCCCGTCCATGTCAACGCGTAGAGGGCGGCACCGCTCACCACACTCGTACCCACGATCAACCATAGACGATTTTTAACCATCCAGCTGGTCACCCATAGAAGTCCAATGGACGTGAGCAACAGTCCGACGCCGAGTGCCGACCATAAATACCCGACCTCGACCGGCCCCAGTCCCAGCATTTTTGTCGCGAATACCGGGAAAAGCGCGCTCAGCGCACTACTGCCGAACGTGTGGAGCGCTGCAGTGCCGGTCAAGAGTAACAGCCCAGGTTGGGTGACCACACAATAGCGAAATCCCTCCTTCAGATCCTGCAGCATTGTGGGCGGTGATGCAAGTGATGACGTGATTACAGCCGTCTTGCGAAAACGAACCAGCATGAGGCACGCGGCCGAGATCACATATGTCGCGGCATTGAGACATAACACTTCCTGTGATCCGTATGCAGCGATCCCTAATCCGCTCATCGCCGGACCCAAGATAATCCCGAGGCTCGTGGTGCCCTGGAGCAATGCGTTGGCCGCCGTAAACTGTGTTTTCGTTACAAACGCAGGTATGGAGGCGGTGAGAGCCGGCCCGAATACCGCTGAGGCAACTGCGTGCAGAAGAACTAAGACGTAGAGTACCGATACGGTAAAAGACTCAACAGGAATTAGGCACGGGATCAACCCGATCAGCAAGGCGCGGAGCAAATCGCTGGTGATCAGCAGTACCTTTTTCGGAAGACGATCGACATAGACCCCGATAATGGGCCCCAGCACGATCGGAGGAATGGTCTGAAGCAGCCCGATCACCGACGTTTTGAGCGGCGATCCGGTGACGGCATAGACGAACCACAGCAGGGCTAGTTTAGAGACACCGTCACCGATTTGAGAGATGAGTTGTCCGGACCAGACCAGTCCGAAATCGCGGGTCAGGAGCAGTGGACGAGCCTCGACCTCTGTGCTATCTGCTTTCTCCATTATGGTGGGAGAGCGAGAGACGTGGCCTGAGCGGCCCTGCATCAGCTCTCGCCCTCCAGCCGTACTTTTTCGGTGTTTACGGCGCGTACCCCAGGCACTTGCCTAGCAGCCTCAGCAGCCTCTAGGGCAATGACCTGGAAACGGACCGTTCCGTTAAGTAGAACAACCCCCTCCTCCGTCTTCACCTCAAAATTGGCTGCCTTTAACGTGGCACTCTTGGAGAACCGTTCTTTAACCAAAGAGCTGAGGGCGTCATCCTGTTTCTTCGACAATGTTTTCGCCAAATCTTTTTCTACGGTGAGCTTGTTGACGACGTTTTTGACGCCATGGACTTTCTGCGCCACTTCCTTCGCGGTGGTCTTTTCCTCTTCAGTCGAAACGCGCCCGCTGAGAGTAACCGTTTGCTCATCATCTTCCACTTCGATCTCGTAGTGGAACAGCCTTGAATCCCCCATCAAGGCAAGCTTGACCGAAAGGATCAGCGATCCCAGCGTCTTCCTGAGGGCCGGCTCCTTGTCTTTCACTTCACGGTCAGGTGGAAGGTCGGCCTTCATCGTAGGAGCGGCCGGGGGCTTGGCTTCCGGTACCGGCTTCGGTGGCGTAGGTTGACTGTCGGTCGTGGCTGGAGATTGTTGTAGCCGTGGAACCGACTTTTCCGGTGCAACCTCTTTATGCTCCGTCGACGTATCACTCTTCTGTGCCGGAGCGGCTGGCGGGTGTGGCTTGGCTTCCGGTACCGGCTTCGGTGGCGTAGGTTGACTGTCGGATACGGTCGGTGGCTTGGCCTCTGGTGACGGTTTGGGTGCCGAGGACTGACTGTCGGTCGCGGCCGGCGCCTGTGTCGCACTGGACGCAGGCTTTTCTATTGCACTTTCCTTTTCCTGTGCCTCAGATGCCTCAGAGCGTGCGCCCATCGGCCAGATCAAGAACAGACTCAGAACGATGAGCGCTCGTGATGACTTGGTCATCTCGCGATTCCTCCTCGTAAACCTCACCCCTCGGAGTTCACCCATGCATTCTAACCCGCTGCCGCTCCCCTGTCATCTGCGCAGGTCACGAGACAGCCCCCTATCATTAGGGGGCTGCTCTTATTCTGTTCAGCCGATGTTGATGGAGACCGTTCGGTGTAGATCTACGTCTGAGCGGGGCTGGTTTGAGCTGGAAATGGGCCACCCGTGGCAACTGTTACGCCTTGTGCATGCGATTTATAAAAACTGAAGAGCCATGCAGTCGCGGCTGTCATCAGAAGAATGACGCTGATACCCCCTAAGCTGGCGGCAGGCCCGATCGTATCCGCGGCCCATCCGAAGCCTGCCATTCCCGCCATCGATGAGGCCATCCCTCCTGTTGCAAAACTTGTAAAGACTCGGCCGAGGAGATGCGCCGGCGTCAATTCTTGAAGCATCGTCCACACCAACGGCGTAAACATGGCCGTGCTTCCCCCGATCACCGCGATCAGAGCTCCGGCAGCAACTGGGGCTTCAAGAAAGCCAAGTGCAGCCACAGCAATACCCCCGATCGCGAGCGCGCCAGACATGAATCGGAGACGCCACGGTACGTCTCCCTTCGAGATCGACGTGAGAAAGAGGGACGCGAGTAACATCCCGACGCCTAGCGCCGACCAGAGCCATCCAAGTTGCATCGGACCTGCTCCAAGCACCTCTTTCGCAAAGACGGGCAACAAAAAGATGAAGGCACTAATGCCGACGCTATAGAGGGTGGCCGTCAACATGAGGAGCATGACGGTCTTTTGTTCGACGAACACGAAGCGGAAACCAACCAGCAAATCGCTGATGATGCCCTCCGTCAACCCTCTGCTCGCGGCACGCAAATGATCGAACGATTCACGCACTCGAATGGGGACTATGCACAGCGCAGAGACAAAGAACGTGGCTGCATCAACATAGAGCACGTTTTGAGCTCCGATGAGCGCAATGCCGAGACCGCTGAGGGCGGGACCTACCAGAAGTCCCACATTGGTTGTCGTTTGCATCAGAGCATTGGCGGCAACAAGCCGATCTTTGGGTACGATCAGTGGGACCGCGGAGGTCAAGGCCGGCCCGAAGATGGTGGAGAAGATCGCGGTAGCGAACACAAGGACATAGAGCCGATCGAGCGTCAGGGCCTCCATGGCATAGAGCACCGGGATCAAGAGCACCATCAGGGTGCGAAGCAAATCGACCCCGATCATGACCGGCTTCTTTCGAACGCGATCCAGATACACACCGATCAGGGGACCAAACAGCAAGGGGGGGAGGGTTTGAAGCAGTCCGACCATCGTCATCTTGAGCGCCGACCCGGTCATATCATAGACAAACCAGAGCAACGCCACTTTATTGAGACTGTCACCGATCTGCGAGATCGTCTGGCCCGCGAACAAGAAGCCAAAGTCTCTTGTCTTGACCAGTTCCCAGCCTCGAGCACGATTCGGAGTCGGGCGGGTATCGGTCAAGTCAGCGGTCGTATCAGACATGTCGGCCTCGTCCAAAAACTTTGTGCGACTCGGTCTTGAAAGACTCACTATTGGACCGCTCGAATGGCATGCTTGGTGTGGCTTGCATCGCCCCATCGTCGAGCAGCAGCCGTTCATACAACGCCACGTAATCACGGGCCATCCGATCCGCGGTAAACCGTTCGTCAAACGCAGCCCGGCACTGCTTTCGATCAATACGAGAAACCTGGCCCACCGCGTCCACCATCTCGTCAACGGTTTCGCAAATAAAGCCGGTAACCCCATGATTGACGATTTCTGGAATCGAGCCACGCCGATAGGCTATCACCGGGGTTCCGCAGGCAAACGCTTCAATCAGCACCAGCCCAAACGGTTCCGGCCAGTCATAGGGACACACGAGCGCCATCGCATTGCCGATGAACTCATCTTTTTCAGAGTCGGAGATCTCTCCGACAAACTCAATCAAGGGATGGTCGAGTAACGGCTCAATTTCAGCTTCAAAGTACGTCCGGTCTGCACGGTCCACCTTTGCCGCAATGCGCAGTGGAATCCCAGCTCGTTTGGCGATCTCAATCGCCTGGTCTGGCCGCTTTTCAGGAGCAGTCCGTCCCAAAAACGCTAGATACCCCCCGGATTGGGGTTGAAATGTGTACAAATTACGCGGAAGCCCGTGATACACAGTGCCGGCCCAGCTGGCCCAGGGCAGCGGCCGGCGTTGGGAGTCAGATATGGAGACCAATGGCATTTCAGAAAATTCGCGGTAAACCGGCTCAAGCTCCGGAAGATCCAAGCGGCCATGCAGCGTCGTTACGACGGGAACGGGATTTCTCCGCGCCAACGGAAATCCGTTGAAATCCAAGTGTGAGTGAATAATATCGAAGTCGGTTGCCGATCCAAGACCCCGTTCCTGCAGCATCATCAGTGGAGCATCGCGGTTGAAGATGCCGGTATTCAACCGGAGAGCTTGCGGGCAAATCGCTTCAAGCTGCGCGGTCGTTTCCGAGTCGCCGCTGGCAAACAATGTCACATCATGCCCTAAGGCGACCAACTCTTCCGTAATGTACGAAACGATTCGCTCGGTTCCACCATAGAGTTTCGGCGGAACGCTTTCCCAGAGCGGAGCCACTTGTGCGATTCTCATGAGTCTTCCTTTCTTTCTCTGGTAGTCGGCCGGGTCATTCGATCATCAACGTGTTTAGGCGTTAGTTAGTGAGGTGGGCCGGGTTGATCGTGACCACCCAAAGATGTTTGAGGGTTGAACTTTGATGCGCGGTTCGTTGAGACATTCATGCTGCTTATATTTCCTCTCCTATCGAGCGTCATCCTACGCACCGCATGTCTTTGAGCTCAACGGACAAAACCTCTTGAATCCAACCGAAATATGTCCAGTCGCCGAAACTTGACTTGCCGTTCGGCCTTACAACGGCTACCCGTCCGATAGGGGAATGATTCCTGAGTTTTCGTGGGGCCATTTGAACCTGCATCGGACAAGAACCCTCATACATAGCCATAGCGATCACTGATGGGGAGAGACCTCGACCTCTATGGCCGTCGCGGCGTACCAAGTCTTCCGCAACGATACAAGGGCAACGCCCATCGTGCGGAGCGATCTCTTACTCAGGGATCCGCGCGGCCTTTACGATTTTCTCTCCTCTGATTTGCTCAAGAAATCGATCGGGAGGGACTGCCGGGGGAACAATCCGTACTTCCTGCCAACCTTCGTTTAACACTCCTTTATGACCCTTCTTTTCATGGACCCACTGGTCGATACTTTCCTGACTGGTTCCCTCACTGAAAGTGACCCAGAAGAGGAACGGCTGCATCGGAGAGTTCTGTAGACTCTCTGCCACCTGCAATGACTGATTTGTTCTCGCCACATCCCCTCGAGTCGCCAGCAAACGCTCCGGGTTTGGATCGACGGCCTTCGATGCGTTCACACTCGCCGTGTGAAGCTTGGCCGCCAGAGTCTGATTATGCTCTTCCAGACTGGCCACCTCTCTTGATAACTTGGCATTGTCTTCCGTGAGGCTTCTGATCGCCACTTCAAGCTGCTCTTGATCCACCACTCCCCTGTTGGCAGGATGATGAGGTGTCGTGCGAGCCGTCTCAGGTTCAAGGTTTTCCTGGGGCTTCTCCATCTCTTCCTTGACCATGACGACCTTGGACGCCACAGACTCTTGGCTCGACGACAGTTTAGCCATGGATAGGTGGAGTTGCGCCATCCCTTTCTGCTGAAAATCCAAAGCCTCCCCAACCTTCTGCTGCATCCGCGCGAGTTCACCCAACTGCTGTTCCAGCTTTTCCATTTCAGTAACCGAGACGGTCCGGAGCGCTTCTGGTTGTATCCCCGTAGTCATCATCTGTTCCGGGCCCATCCAGGTCGCTACTCGATCAAGCACCAGTCCAACCACCATGACCGCCAACAAAGCTTGCGTGAAGGCGACCGTCCGCATACTGTGAGCGATCGCTGCGTCTGGACGCCGAATCGCTAGTCTGTCGGCTACGTCGGTAAGAGTTTTCCCCATCCGACTCCAAATCCGACTCCAAAAACTCGGTTTAGGAATAAATACGGCACTAAGCGATCCGCCTTGGGCTGTATTGTGGACACACAGCTCGACCGCATCGGACGAAAGCTGAATGCGGCTCGTCCGATACCCATATTCAGATGCCACTAACCCGCCTAGGAGAGTTCCGTCTTCCGTTCGGAGCTGTATCGTCTCGATGTGATCGAGACTCTTGGCATGCAGCGTCGCATCCATCCCGGCGCCCTCAAGCTCACCAACCCGCCGTTCATTCACATACACCTGTATCGGGTCCAACACGCCGGAGACCGAGCGGTTGGGTCGGCTGCTCAATGATTGAAGGAGTTGTGATCGATACGCTTCCAAATCCTCTTCGTAACCCATATCAGCCTCCTGACTTCCTTTTCTCTATACTGCAGCTTCATGCCCGGCACTGCATACACCACAGACCCAGCCTAGGGTCGTACTAACAATTCCAGACGTGGCTTTTCTTCGGTCAACGACCCGTTGGAACCCAATCCCCAAGCAGTTTGTATACAGTCTAGGCACAGCGCGAGATGCCAAATTCGGTAATCACACCCGTAGCCTTGAGCGAACATTTCTCTCCATTGTGGACGCGAAAGACAGGGATAATGATCCGGTTCACTTTTTCGGTAATGTGCCTGGGCAACCCTGATCAGGCGTTCTGCTTCGCCATTGAATCGTTGCCGATGGCGTTGTTGTTGACCGGCCAATTCCGCCAACTCTGTCTTCGTGAGACCGATCTCATCCATCGTTCGTTGCCATCCACTCTCACGCCATCGCCGAAAATTCTTATAGATGCGCTGGCTTTCCAGCCCATTGAGCCCAGTCACCGCAATCACTTCCCCAGCACCCCACCCATACGAGTGGTGATACAACGCAATCAGCGCATCACGGCTGACCACTGCTCTTGCAACAATCCCATCGAGAAACCTTCCAAGCGGTCTCAGGAGGTCCGGGTGATAACAAAACGGCTCCGGCTTACTGTGCTGCTTGGCAACCAACGAATCGAACAGAAATAATGGCCGACAGGGAACTTCACTACGTCCACAGACCATGAACCGTTCAAGATATTCGGAACCCCAACGGAGCGCAAATTTCTCATGCTCGATATCATCATTCCACTGGCCGGTTTCCCGTAGAAACCGCTTGGTATAGCCCGTGGCCCGATCCAATAAAACCGGCAAGGCCTGCGAGACGACTCGATCAAATTCATCCGCCGTCGAGACAACCTCTTCAAGGCGACTCACCGTGACCGTGTGATCAGCCATCACCTGGCTCTTGCTGACTGTATTCTGCATTGCCTTTATTTATATCGTGAGGTTATTGTGCCTTCGGCAATATCTGAAGCGCATTGGACAAATATCCCACCGTGCCCGCTGATTTTGTCCGTTGTTTCGATCATCTCATCCCTGGTAGGGAATCATCGTTTATCGATCTCCCGGATTGAAATCTCCACTACAAAGTTCATCGATCCCATTAGCCCCATTCAGTTCAATTCGTCTGCGCGTGTTTCTTAGGTATAGAGAGAGAAAACCTCTTCGGCAGAAGCACCTAATCTAACCATCATCACTTAATCAGAATAGACCCGGAAATTGCTAGTGGTTTGACGCGTTATACGCGTTATATTTGCTCATGCCTCAGGAACCGTGGCTTACTCTGCAGACGATCTTCTAGACAGACTCTTTCCGCGCCATCAGATTCGGCAATTACTTCTACCCATATATGCGGCTCATGGACTCTCATGCCCCAACATGCTGTAGACAAAGAACCCTCTTCAGCTTTCTGATCTATAGCCAACTGGAGCATCAAAAGCTCTCACCCTATTCATGGAAGTCGGTGTAACGAGATCAGGCAATGGCAAGGTTTCGACGAATGTGGGGAGCCCACACTCTGTAGAGCTTAGTAGAGGAAAAGCTAAAAAGACCAGTCGGAGACCACCGTCACGCTCCTGCCAAGGCAGGTGTGCTCACCACTGGTCGTGAAAAAACAGGAAGTACCCAACGGCAACCGCGATCGCCTGGAACAGGATCAACCAACCCATGCGACCCCATTTGGCCTCGGACTGGGTGTCCTTCATTCTCCGAAGCAGCGAAGGTTGCGTCAGGAGAAAGCTCCCGATCAGCTCCCTCGCTTCCTCTCGGCTCATGCTTCTCTCAAGCATAACCTGCTTGATCGCTTCGTCTCTATCGCCTTGCGACAGAGCTTCTAATGCCTTCTTAGGAAAACTGTGTTGAAGAGATTCTTCGGTCATAATGGAAGGGGAGTGTACCAGAAACGACCTGCTCACGTCTTCCTGATTTCAATGGCCCACCTCCGACAGGCGTGCTCTCGTAAGAGGTGATGCGTTAGAAGAGCGGGTGGTGCGGCGCAGATGCGAAGGGGGCGCCAGTCGGAACCTCGCCGGCATTCCCGAGGAATCGCCAAACACCGTCTTCTTTCACCAGATAGTGAATTTCGCGAAACCAGCTGTCGAGTGTGATGCGATTCTCCGTGCGTTCGTCGGTGCCATACAACCCGCCCGTACAGGTCACTTCCAGGCGCAGTTCATTATTCACCGGTACGACCTTGATATCGGAGAACAGATGGAGTGACTCCAGAGCCTTGTAATGCTCAAACACCTCGCTCCACACACGTCGGACATCGGTTTCTTTCAACCCATGGTAGTCATAGGTCGACGCATAAAATTTCATGAGGGCATCCATATCTTCCTTGCGCAATGCCGTTTCAGCCCGTTCGAACGAGGCAAGCAGCTCTTTCACAACCGGATGGCCAAGCAGGCGTTTTTGGCCGGTGAGCTTCTTCCCCTCCACCAACAACGTCGTCTCCGGCAACACTTGCACCTTGGCCACGGCCACCCCAACCCCCAACACCGAGCACAAGACCAGGCCAAGACCAATACGCACATTCACCTTGCCATATCGCCGCATCGGCACCTCCATCAACGAAGCACATCACCCGCCATGCGATAAGGCGAACAATGTTGTCTGCACGAGTGTCTTTCCCGATTGTGTGAAGGCTTAGGAGCGAAATGGCTGGACATCACCCGACTTGCGCAGCATCTTGTTCACCTCGTCAAGGTGCAACTCTTCGCCAACGATCATTTCTCGTGCAAATTCTTCCAACAGGACGGACTTTCCTTCAGCGATCTTCAGCAGTTCGTAATACGCGTCGATGGCGCCCTTCTCGTGCTCCAAGCTTTCCCGCAGAATATCCCCCACGTCATGCTTCTCAGTTTCCAAGAGCGTCCCAATTTTCAGCGATGGGTGGCCACCAAGTAAGGTGACCAGTTCTCCGGCTTTATGTGCATGGGCAAGGCTTTCGTCGGCATTACTCTTGAGCCAAGACACGATAGGAATGCGGTTATAGCCGTAGATCATGAGTGAGTAATGCATATAGCGCACGACTCCCGCTAACTCGTGCTCCATAATCCGGTTGAGAATCCCTACTGCACGTTGTGTGTCTTGATCATTCATTAGATGCCTCCAATTCCGCACCACCGTCTCGCCTGAGGAAGCGCGAAGGGTACTGCGCCTGTGATGTTTACCGAGGCCGGGCTTCATACCACGGCAATTTCCTCTTAGCCTTTGTAAGTGAGTAAGTGTACTGCAAAACCTCCCTGTGTATCCATTGCACTCCATTTCTTCGCCATCCACTGCCTCGCTTACTCAGAAGTCAGTAACTTAGACAACATAAACAGCCCTGTAACCCGCATGAATGTTGGATGTGCTGTCGTTCAAATTGCTGACTTCTGAGTAAGACCGCCACCACGCAGCTTGAATCCTTTGCTCCGGCTGTGCCTCTCACGACAGTAGGATCGTGTGACATCTTATGGTCGGAAAAGAGGTGAGGAATGATGCATAGTCTGATTGAAGGATCGATCGCAATGGGTGGGTTGTTCACAGCCTTCCTGGTCTCCTACTGGACAGTGAAGGCCTTTGGGCCAAAAGAGGCCATCGTCCCAGTAACCATCGAGTATCGACGCTACAGAAAAGAAGCGTAAGCCAACCCGATCGAGGTCAAGCTGGTGTAAGCCCACACCGCTCGGCCTCGGGCGGCTTCAGGGCGCGTCACCAGATAATCGACACCCCCTTCCTCCCCATGACTCATCGGGGAACATCCGAGTGCAACGCTGTTTTTCGCGCTTACGCTTAGCAGGCTGAAGTCAGGACAGAAACACTGTCACGTGCACTGTTCGTTCGCGCGGACCGTCCAGTTCGACCAACATCACGGATTGCCAAGTGCCGAGTACCAGCTTGCCGACTGACACCGGAATCGTGAGGGATGGGCCCAGAATCGACGAAGCCATGTGGGACCAGGCATGAGAGGGATCATGGGCGTGCCGAAAGTGAATGCGCGGAATCATCTGCTCCACCACTTGAAGAAAATCCTGTTCCGTCCCCTCCCCGATCTCCCCCGTCGTCAATGCGGCAGTCGTGTGGGTGATGAAGAGCGCGCAGAGCCCCTCCTGCATCTTCGCCTTCCGGATCACCGCCTCAACCTGCTCCGTCAGATCCATGACCTGTTTGCGAGCGGTGGTACTGACGTGCAGGACTTCAGCCATATGCGCCACGGCTCTCTCTCACGAAGACAAATTGAACAAGCTCAGACCACTTTTATCTTCACTCAACACTCAACTTGATAAAAGACCAGCCACGAACCCGACCCCATTCCTTTGCGCCATTGCGCCCGTAGCGAGCCATCAAGCCTATGGGGGCATTCAATAATACGAACCCTACCTCTACGCTCAACAATTTTGAGTGTCGCCGTACGCGGATTCATGGTCCTTGCATCACGAGATACGCAACCCCTGCAGCCAGCACCAGTATACTGACCAGCCAACGGATGAATCGCTGTTGCGCCGTGGCTAGCACCTGGTCCATCTTCTTCTTAAGCGCTGGTTGGGAGGCGAGATAGGCCTCCACCACCCCTTTCGCCTCTGTCAGACCGATATTGCGTTCCTGACGAACGACCTTGATCGCCTCGATCAGGTTCCCATGCCGCAACGCCTCAACCGCCGCCTTGGGAAGATCCGGAGAACGTCGTGGTTTGTTTGACATACCCCTTGACCTTATCCAGTTCCTTTTTCCTAACCCGCGTTTTGTCTCATAGGGTGTGGTTGAGATACCTACGACTTCTTGTTTTCTTGCACAAGTCGCCTCTACGTGCCAAGAGCAAAAGAATCCATCTCCCTGGATAGCGAGATCCGTTGAACCAGTTGTATCTGTCTCTTAAAGGGAGGCATGATTCGTTCCAGTACTTCGACCGCTATGCCGCTTTCTCTTCAGATCTTTATCGCGATCTTCGTCATTGGTGCCTTCCTTCGATCCCGTGCCATCCTGAGCAAGAACCATGCAGAACGATTGGCGACGTTCGTGTTTTCGGTCAGTCTCCCAGCGACGATTCTCGTCTCGCTGGATCCTGTACCACTCGCACCCACAGTCTGGAAAATCCCGTTGGCCGCCTGCCTCATCACCCTCCCGATGGTTGTTTGCGCCTGGTTCCTTGCCCATTTATTACAGCTATCTCGCAAAACGCAAGGCGGGTTCCTATTGGCCACCGGTTCGATCAATTCTGTGTACTTTGCCTTTCCCGTCATCCTCGCGGCGTTCGGCAACGAAGGATTGACTCAAGCCGTGCTCTTCGACCTCGGACAAACCACGCTGACTCTCACCGTCCTCTACGGCTTAGCCGTCTGGCATGGCGCACACGCTGTCACACCAAAATCGGCCGTACTCCGCTTCCTTTCTTCTCCACCCCTCTGGGCACTGATCTGTATCATCACGGTGAAAGTATCAGGCTATCACCTGCCTTACTGGCTGGTTGAAATACTCAGGCCCCTGCATTTCACCACCACTCCACTCGCCAGTTTAGTGCTCGGACTGTCGATCAGTTTCTCCGCGATCCGCCGAACTGCGTGGCTCGCAACATTAGGTGTTGCGGTGCGAATGGGTGGCGGACTATTGCTTGGATTGGCGGCAGCTCGCTGGCTGGATTTGACGGGACTGGAACGAGCGGTTGTCATCCTCGTGGCAGCAATGCCATCGGCGGTCAGCTCTGTCATCCTGGCCGCAGAAACAGACCTTGATGAGGAGCTGGTCGCTTCAATCGTTGCTCTGTCCATTTTTCTAGGTGTGGTGATACTCCCCTGGTTGCCTGAGCTGGCCACCCTGCTCATGGAGTGAGCGCCAGCGTCCGGCTATTTCTTAGCGAGAAATCTAGGCCGATCCCTGATGGAGACCATTTTTACCAAGTCCCGTATAGAGAGCACCCCGACGATCTTGCCGCTTTCCGTCACGGCCAAGTGACGTACACTCTGTTCGGCCATCGCTTTACTAGCATCGCGTATGGTGCGATTCACATCGATGCCCAGTAGAGGGGAACTCATCACCGCACTCACGTGAGTGCTATCTGGATCTCGGTTGCAAGCGAGCCCTTTCCAGACCAAATCGCGCTCGGTTACGATGCCGACGATCTCGCCAGCCTCGATCGTCAGCGATGACCCGATCCGCTTCTCCCGCATGAGCTTAGCGGACGCGCAAAGAGACGCGTCGCTCTGGATTGTCGCGAGCCCGGTCGCCATCAGGACGCTCAGCGGGCGATACACGTTGTCAAGGTCGCAGACGGGACCGCTCTCCGCATCCACAAACGATCGCACGAGATCCCGCACCGAGACGATTCCGACAATCTCACCGGCTTCCGCCACACAGAGATGACGCACATGGTGGGTTTCCATCAACTGGCTGGCATCCAACATGGAGTGGGCCCCATCGATCGTCAAAATCGGATTCACCATGACATGATCCACCATCGTAGCCATAGGATCTAAACCCACTGCGAGCACTTTCCGTACGAGATCCGCCTCCGTCATAATCCCAACCGGTCCCCGCTTGGGATCCTCCGAATCCACCAACAGACAGCCGATCCGCCGGACAGCCATCCGCTCGGCTGCGGCTGTAACCGTCGAGTCCTGTGGAACTACCTCCAAGTAGCGATGCATAAAATCTTTAACAGCTCCACCCGCATGCTTATCCATCACAACTCCTTGCTCCATAGACAGACTGCTCATTCGCTCAATGAATCGTCACAGACCACTTCAGCCCTAAGTCCTTGGCGACCACTATACCCGATTGTGACGGAACACGCACGGGCACCATTACGTCGATCCGAATACAGTGGCCCATGTGGAAGGGCCGTTCATGTTTGAATCCTTACTAACCCTTGTGCTCCCAGGCCATCAAGCTAGGGTTTTACCTAGTATCATTATGAAACACTAATCTCTGCACCCTTCACCTCCTACACTTTCATCGACTACTCTGGTATCCGCACTTCTTATTGTCACCGACACGGCTCTTGACGGTAACTCGTTACAATTACGTACAAACCTAACGAATGAGGTGAATCATCACGATGTGTTTCTCGGATCTTTCCTCTCTTGGCATTCAACTTGCCTTTCCGACTTGTAGGCAGCCTGGAATACCTAACAAGGGTGAAATATGGAACACACAACAAACTCCATCACTGTTCGCATTGACTGGTGCCGTCGCCAGTCCGCACAAGCCAATACAGATCAGGAGGCAGACGGATGGCGCGCAGAAGAGGACGGGTTGCGCGATGCCCTGATGCGTGGTGACCACAGTCATGCCTATCGGCTATGCCCTCCAGAGATCCAGGAGCGGTATTCCCGTGGCTTCCAAGATGGAACGGTGTTGCTTCACGCCGCGCGGATGGAGCGCACAATGCATGCGACTGGAACCCAGGACCCGACTCCTCAGGTTGAAAGGGACGACCCCCAAGGAGATGAACAATGAATTGCCTACGATGCAACGGTCTTGCCGTCAGTGACGACAGTATCGCGGTTGAGATTGGGTCGTCGTCGGACTTTCATGGTTGGCGCTGCGTCAATTGTGGAATGATCGTCGACGATGTGATTCAAAATAATCGGCGTACCCCCCAAAGATCGAGAAGATCCAGAGACTCTGAACAGAGCTGCGAAGCCGCCTGAACGGCAGTGTGTCCTCTATTGACCGTCTGTCCCAGGCTGATACATCCTTGCGTCAACGTCGCGCCCGTGGGAAACAGCGACTGCCGAAGCCGTCTGGTCTGGTCTGGCCACGTCCCGTATCAGAGATTCTCCTAGGGAAGAGGAACGCTCTCGGTTTCATTCCGCTCTTGATCCTGCTTCCGATCTCCTGAGCGCAGGAGCTTGTCTCCGAGTCCGACGGCCAAGTTGCGGTAGATGATCACGCCGATATCCGGGCGACGTCGAATGAGATCCTCCAGGTCTCGCCGGAGTAGTTCAGCGACCTCGATCTGATTCACGGCCGTTGCCGTGGCGGAGTGGGGTCTCGCCGAGAGAAGCGACACTTCCCCGCAAGTCTCTCCGGTATGCACGGTACCGATGATGCGCGAAGAAGATCCACTACTGATCGTAACTTGCCCCTGAAGCAGCACGTAGAGCCGGTCTGCTGGATCATGGCCGTCAAAGAGCCGTTCACCCGCTCGTATGGTCTTCACGGTGCAGACTCCAGCCAGCCTCATCGCCTGTTCGGTGTTCATACCATGAAACAACGGAACTTCTTGGATCGCCTGTGCCATGCGAGGTGCGATGACGCACGTCGAAAACCCCCGCATCACGATGTCGGCAACGGCTTGCACCGGTTCAGTCAGACCGAGCGGTCCCAAATCTTGCAACTTGTTCAAACGCACCATCTTCACAATATCGAGCCGCTCCACGTGATAGAACACCATGGCAGGCACATACGCGACCGGGAGAAAATTCAGTTCCAGTAATGTCCGTTGCATGCGAGGCGCGTACGCACTGACATCGATCTCAGTGTACTCGATCTCCATCTCCTCCCGACACTTACGTTCCAGTTCGGCCAGAAGAAATCGCACCACGTCGTCGGCCAGTGCGATGAGCTCGAACACTCGCACAATGTGTTCAACCGAGTCCATGGTATAGCCGACCGCCCCGACGATTTGGCCGCCGGATCGGGCAAGAAAGTAATTGGTCTGACGAGCTTGCAGCTTGAAGAAGCCATAGTCCAGCCGCATGGGCCCAAAAATCTCGCGATTCCTCACTCGACCTCGCTCAATACGCAGCAAAGCTGGATAGCCCTCCGCTTGCAGCTGTTCGAGTCGATAGTCGCCGCCGGTCGGGTAAGATGCCGAGTCTTCGTCCACGATAAAGTCCGGTGTGAAGGGTGGCTGGCTCATCACGAGATTGGCTAAGGCATAGACCTCAGGGATGATTCGAGGATTATTGCGACGCAGGGTCAGGGCGTCGGCGAAATATCGAGCCAGCAGTGCGAAGCTCTCCCGGTGGCGAAAGAAGTGCTTGAGCGGCAAAAAGCCGGTGGCAATGAATCCCTGGGCCAGACTGATGCGCTGAGCATATGGATGCACGGTGCGTGCGACGACGAGCCCCACATGCAGACGGTTCTTGATGGCCTCGAGCCGCTTGTCCATGAGGAGCTTTCCGACCTGCATCCGACGATAATCGGGATGCACGGCGAGGCGGCCGAACTCTCCGACTAGATCGGAGTGGGCCCCGAAGTCGAACAAGACGGACGCCGTGCCCACCACACGTCCTGCATCCTGGTCTTCAGCCACAAGAATCAGTGCGTCATCTGTGAAGACGGAGCGCTTCAGCCAGAGTTCGTCATAGAGTTCGCGATGCGGGTAGTCGACGCCGTACACCGCCAGAAAGATCTCGCGGATCTGGCCCACATCTTCTTCGCGGGCTTCTCGGATTCTAAGCATGATCGCACCGTTGCGGCGGATCAGATGGACGCCGCTTGCTTCTGGAGTTGCCGGCCGGCGATCTTGGCGATGGCCTGATAATAGGCCGCGCCTACGGCCAAAGCTTCTTCATCGAAGTCGAACTTGCTGGAATGCGCCGGAAAACCTTCCCGGCCAGGGACTTGGCTGCCGAATCGAACATAGGCGCCTGGAATTCGCTCTAGGTAGTAGCTGAAGTCCTCCGCTCCCATGTTGGCTGTCTTCAGTGGTAGTACATTCCCTTCCCCGACTGCGTCAACGGCCGCACGACGCGCAAGGCCGGCCAGCTCTGGAAGATTGACAAGCGGCGGCGTGCCTTCTGTGACCACAATGTGAATCTTCGCACCATGCAACTGCGCGATCGACTCCGCAATGCGGCGAACCGAATTGAGCAGTTGTTGGCGAACCGTCGGATCTTGCGCTCGTACCGTTCCTTCCAACGTAGCCTGTCCTGCAATGACGTTCGGTGCGGTCCCTGCGTGAAACTGGCCGACTGAAACAACTGAAGGACGGGCGGGATCGACCTCGCGTGAGACGATGGTTTGCAGCGCCATGATCATCAGGCTCCCCACCACAACAGCATCGATGCTCTCGTGAGGCCTGGCGCCATGAGCTCCTTGTCCGATGATCTCAACTGTAAAGTTATCGGAAGAGGCGTTGACTGCTCCTTCGCTCACCACAATGGTGCCGGGACGGTAATGGCGATCCAGATGCCCGCCGAAAATGAGACCAGCCCCCTCAAGCACGCCTTCCTTGATCATGGAGATGGCGCCGGTCCCTTTTTCTTCAGCCGGCTGAAAAAGCAATCGAACCGGTGCAGGTAGGTCTTTCTCTTGGGATAGTAGCGCAGCGGCGCCGAGCAACATCGTGGTATGCCCATCGTGGCCGCAGGCGTGCATGATGCCGTCATGCACCGAGGCGAACTCGAGGCCGGTTTCCTCTTGAATGGGGAGCGCATCCGTGTCGGCCCGCAGCACCACACAACGAACTCCGGCCTTTCCAGGGATGTCCGCAACGACGCCATGACCCGCCACATTGGTACGGCATTCAATGCCGAGACCCTGAAGAAATTTGCTGATCACGGCGGCGGTGTTCGTTTCCTGTCCGCTCAGCTCTGGGTACTGATGGAGTACTCTCCGGAGTTGAATCAGGCGGTGTCTGAGAGCTTCAGGTATCAGCGACATGTTTGTGACCTTGGCGATGAACGTATGACGGCCTGTCGGTACACCCTTCGCCGGGTCCGGCCAGACGGGCGACCTGAAGGAATCTGGCCTATGCTAGCACAGAAGGGAAGGGGGTGTCCGCAGCCGGATGAAGGCCCGCGTTCGCCTTGTCTTGTATAAGATTCACGAACCTCTTCCTACACAGAATCGTGTCGGTGGCTCTCTCACCGCACCCCTTCATGTAACGACAGAACTCGTGAGACGTAAAGTGTGATTAGTGAAGTATCATGGACCGGTGGTTTCTCTCGATTGTATGGTTGAACCAAAAAAACCAAAGAGACCTGATGGATCAGAGTGCCTTAGAAAAACACACACGACAAGAATCGAGTCGGTAAACAGCTGGCGTCAATCAGAAGACTGTCTATCGTTATCGGTTCAGGATAATCTGAGCGAAGACGCCGCTATGGTCTGATACTGACGGTTCAGTTGGATTGATCGGACCAGTTGCATCATTGCCTGGATTGAAGACTACCCTAGTGGTCATCACAGTATCCGTACCCGACATGAAGAGGTAATCAATTCGTTGCGGCTTGGGTAATGCCGCGCCGGTTCGGCTGTCGATAAGCCCTTGAACGGGACTTGTTCCAATCGTGCAGTGGACATCAGCTACACCCTGCCGGCAGAGTGCTTCAGGCGCCTCGCCGAATTGGGTCCGGCGATAGCCCGCGTAGATATCTCGAAGGCCGGCTCTCGTCATGGTCTCGTACACGGCCTGCTCTGGTAGTCCCTTTGCGAGATCCAGATTGAAGTCTCCTCCGAGGACAAGATGATTCCCGGAGGACTTCCCCTCCACCTGCTGCATAAACGCCAAGAGCGCATCAACTTGCTGTTGGAGCGCCTCAGTCGCACAGGCCGAGCAGAGGTGCGTATTGTAGATATGGAAATTCCCATATCCCGGAATAGTCAATTGAGCCACCTGCACATTGCGGGTGATCTTGACTGTGACTCCCTCAAAAACCTCCTCCGACTCGATCGGTAAGAACGCGGAAAAGTGGCGCGTGATGTTGCAACGACTCAGCATCGCATTGGCCGTGGACAAGACGAACGGGACGCCGCTTTCCCAGGCGACGCGTAGTTCGTAGGGCTCGGCACTACGCTCGTTCAGGACTCGCTGAAGGTCTCGGGCGCTATCGGCGGTTCCCAACAACTCTTGCAGTCGATCGACATCAGTCAACACCGCTTCCTGCAACATGAGCACATGAACATTGTTCGCCACGGCGAACTGCGCGATGTCAGTCCAGCCCTTGGCCCGAATAGCGGCCGGAGCATCGTATAGACCATTCAATGTGAGGACGTTGAGCCGCCCGGTTTCGGCAATATCAGGACAGTCAGCGGAAAGCGGTTGCGCTCGCTTCGCAGCGCAGCCGGACACAACCAATGCCAATGCCAATAAGCCCATGCTGAGATGGCGTTGATCCATACGCATCATCTATTCCCTCCCTGTGTAGCCAATCGTTCTATCTACGTTGTGACGAGAAGCATCGCGCCACCCTCTGATCGAGCAACTCCTGCTTTCCTCTGAGGACATGCCAAATAGTCACCATTGCGGATGTCCAATGAGGACCTTCCAAGGAGACGCGTTCCGCAATCGTCGACTCGCCCGATCAAGCCACTCCGACCGGACAGCGAGACTTCATCCCTCCGTTGCATGAACGCCTGGTTGATAGGCGCCATACACATAGACCGGAATGGACAAGTGGCCGAGATGTTTTTCAAGCAACGGCTTCACGTCCTTCCAGTCAAGTCCACCAACACCGGTCGCCAAACGAGGGAGCGCAAGGCTCTTAACCTTCTCCTGTTCAACAAACTTGGAGAGGGCTTTGAGACAGTGATTAACGTTCTCGATCGTGGCTTTCCCAGGCTTGGCTCCATGGCTGGGAGCTGGTTCCTGAGTAAACAGACTCACGATTCGCACTCCACCGGCGCCCGCCCAGGCCCACAGTTCACCGGTCTTCGGAGTATAAGTCTGACAATAATGCCTGAAATCTTTATACATGGCGGGCCACTGTTGCCTCAGTGACAACGCTAGACCGTTCGTGTAACCATCGTTGGGGGCCACACCGTGCGCCACCATTGCTGCCCCTGTGTGCAAAATATCTCCTGCCACTTCTTTCAGCATAGAACCTCCATTAGGTATCCGACCGCAATAGTATGGGGCGGCACGAGATGCCCCGTCTCACACCTATCAATATCGAGTCAATCGTCCTTGCGAATCTCGTCTCCTTCCGCTATGAAATGGAAAGCGCTTCGCGAACCCAGGATCTCTGTCGTGGTTCATATCAGACCGGCAACCGAGGTAGATTTTCCTGCACTCCTCCAGGTGCAACGGGAGGCCTTCGAAGCATATGCCGGCATCTACACTCTCAGCGGTTGGACAACGGAAACTCTTGAAAGTCTGAAAGAAGATGCGAGAGAGAAGCATATTTTCGTGGCCGAGGCGGAAGGAGAGATCGTCGGCTCCGTACGTTATTGGACCGTAGCCGGTGTCTGTGTCATCCGGTTGCTTTCCGTCAGTCCCACGTACCAGGGGCAAGGAGTCGGGAAGGCGCTGATTCACGAGATCGAACGAGCGACGACCGATGTCCATAAGTTTTACGCCTGCACTATGCTGCGCACGGCCAAAAACATTCAGTTCTTCATGGACCTTGGATACAAGGCCGAAACTCTTCTCCCAAACCATTATGACCACCTCGACTTGATCTGCTTCGCCAAATATCGCTGAGCCACGCCTCGTGAGGCAGACGCTGTCCACTCGTCACACCGACCGATCGGCGGTTACGGAGTCTTCGCGCAACGGAACCCATAGCCGAACTGCTGACCGGATGGATCGGCATTGAAACGGAAAGAGGTGCGTAGAAATTCGGGAACATAGAGCCACGACCCGCCCCGCACGACCTTCGTGTCGCCTTTTGCCGGCCCGATGGGGTTCTTTTCAGGACCTTTCTTATAAAACTGATTCCCGTACCAATCGAAGACCCATTCCCAGGCATTACCGGCCATATCGTAGATGCCATAGGGACTTTTCCCGGCCTCGAACGACCCAACGGGAGTTAACGCCTGGTGATCATCCCAATCCTTTCTTCCAAAATTCGCATGGAGTCGAGTCGGCGCTTCATTCCCCCAGGGATAGATCCGCGCATCTGTTCCTCGCGCCGCCTTCTCCCACTCCGCTTCCGTCGGTAGGCGCTTACCGGCCCATTTGCAGTAATTGACCGCATCCTCCCACGTCACGTTGACGACCGGGCGTCTTTGATGTTGCGGTTGATTCATAATGCTCCAGTCCGGTGGCTCCTCCATGTCCGTTACCTTCAGATACCTGGCATACTGTCCCACCGTCACCTCGTACTTATCCATGTAGAAGGCATTGAGGTAGATCCTCCGTGCGGGTTTTTCGTCATCCGCGTGATTGCTTCCCCTCGTGAACTTCCCGGCAGACACCAACACCATCTGCTGATCCAGTGTATCGGCCTGCGATCCACTTTCTGCGGCATGTGCAACCTCCCCCGAAGCCATGAAGAGGCACAACAGAGTCATTCTCACCAGCATGTGTCTCATGGACCCCCCTCCCAAATTATGATCACCAGGTACATCCGATCTCACCCGTCTGAAAACATAGGAAGCCTGAACATGTCCTGCACGCTTACCTGATAACACTTACAAGATTGATGCCTGACCTTCCATGCAACGAACACTCGGACGGCCGTAACTAATACTCCTCCCAAACACTTTCATTCCAATTGGGAGCGCGGTATCGTCGACCCCTGACTGCGCGCATGGAACGATCTGTACCTAACAACAGCACGCCTTCCCTTCTCAACTCCACTTCCTTAGCGGGTGGAAGGATGGAGCGTTTCCATGACGCCATAGCACGTTTGCACTCATCTTGAGGTCATGTAGCGTGCGACGGCATTGCGCCACCCTGGCGCAGCCTTATAGGAGCACGCGGCGCTAACGTACCTGTTCAAAATGTTGTTATGTTATCTGCGCATCATGGCGCCATAGAAATGCTTCACCTTTCCAACCGCTCTCCCTCACTCCCATTCCGGTGCCTCCTCTTTTCCCACCTCACGCCCACCAAACACACTATAGAGTGCTGGCAGCACCACCAGCGTCAAGGCCGTCGAGGTAAAGAGCCCGCCGATCACGACAGTCGCGAGCGGCCGCTGCACCTCAGCCCCGATCCCTTGAGCCAGTACGAGCGGCAAGAGACCAAGCAATGTCGTCATCATAGTCATGACGACCGGTCGAAGACGCAGGCTGCAACCGGTCAGAATCGCCTCGTCCATCTGCTTCCCTTCGTGGCGCAACTGGTTGATATATGAAACGAGCACGATTCCGTTCGCTACCGCGAGTCCGAACAGCGCGATGAACCCGATGGAGGACGGCACGCTCAAGTACTGCCCGCTCAGCCATAGAGAAACCACACCGCCGAGCAATGCGAAGGGGAGATTGAGGATGATCAACGTGGCATAGCGCAAAGAATGGAATGCCCAAAACAGCAGAAAGAAGACGAGTCCCAGCGTGACGGGCACCACGACCATGAGTCGTGCGTTAGCCCGTTCCATGTTCTCGAATGCTCCACCCCACACAACGCCGTACCCCACCGGTAGATGGATCTGCGTCGCCAGCTTCTTTCTGCCTTCATCCACGACGCCGCCGATGTCCCGCCCGACGACATTGAAGCCGATGTAGATGCGGCGCTTCACCTGCTCGCGGCTGATGCGGGCCGGACCCTCGCGCATTTCGATCGTGGCGAGATCGCTCATCGGGATCAGTGCGCCGGATGCTGATTTCACCCGAATCTCCCCGATAGTGCCGATGCTGTTGCGTTGCGGTTCCGGAAACCGAAGCGTCAATTGAAACCGCCGCTCGCCCTCGTACACATGAGTCGCCACCTTGCCCCCGACGGCGGTTGCGATAATCTCCTGCACGTCGGCCACATTGATACCGTAGCGGGCGATCTTTTGCCGATCGATGTCGATGATGAGATAGGGCTGGCCGGCGATCTGTTCGACCTTGATATCCTTCACGCCCTTGATCTGCTGCATCAAAGCGGCAATCTCCTCCGCCTTGTCACGAAGCACATCGAGATCGTCCCCGAACAGCTTGATGGCACATTCGGTCTTGATGCCGGAAATCAGCTCATCGACCCGTTCCTGTATCGGCTGACTCATGAGGATGGAAATGCCGGGAATCTCCGCCAGCTTCCGGCGGATGGCATCGGTCAGTCCCGATTGAGTCTTTGCCGTCTTCCAGCTACTCCGGTCGTGTAATGACACGATCGGATCGCTCTCATACAGTTCTTCCGGATGGTACGGAATTTCGGCCCGCCCGATCCTGCTCACCGCCATCTTCACTTCCGGAAATTCCAACATGACCTTATGGGCTTGCTTCTCCAACTCGATGGACTCGGCGAGTGACACGCTCGGAAGCCTCACGACCTGGGGGGTCAGGGCCCCTTCTTCAAGGAGCGGAATGAATTCCCGCCCCACGAATGGAATGAGGGCGAGGCTGCACAACACGATCACCACGGAACCGGATAGAACAAGGCTTCGGTGCCGGAGCGTCCATTGCAACACCGGCAGATAGCGCCGCCTCATCCAGAGCGTCAGGCGCGTCTCTTGTAGGTGATCTCCGCGGAGGAAGAGCGACGCGAGCACCGGTGAGAGGGTCAGCGTCACCAGAACCGAAGCAAGAAGCGCGATCACCAGCGTATAGGCCAACGGCGCAAACATCTTTCCTTCCATTCCATGCAAGGTCATGAGCGGCAGAAACACGACGCTAATGATCAGAATGCCAAAGAGGATCGGCCGACCCACTTCTTTGGTCGCCTGAAGAATAACTTCCAAGCTGCTCTTCCGCATGGTGCCGTGGTTCTGAGCGAGGAGCCGATAGACATTTTCCACCACGACCACCGACCCGTCCGCAATCACGCCGATGGCGATGGCCAGCCCGCCCAGCGTCATCAAGTTGGCCGATAGCCCTAGCCATTCCATCACGATAAAGGTCATGAGCGGAATGACGATCAACGCGACAGTCACGACGAGGGCGCTGCGCACATGGCCCAGGAAGAAGAAGAAGACGAAGACCACCAGGACAATTCCTGCGATCAACGCGTTGCGTACGGTCTGAATGGCGGCATTCACCAGCTCGGTCCGATCATAGAAAGGGATGAGCCTTGTGCCAGCCGGGAGGATATTGCTCTGCTGCAGATCATCCACCTTAGCCTTAACGGCTTCGACCACTTGACGGGCATTGCCTCCTCGAAGCATGAGCACCGTGCCTATCACCACCTCCCGCTCTCCATTAAGAACCACCGCCCCATGGCGTACGGCGTGGCCGATGCGGACTTCGGCGACATCCCGCACGAACACCGGCGTGCCGCCGACCTCCTTCACGATGATGGACTCGATATCGCCCACGGTCTTGATCAACCCAAGGCCTCGAACGATCGAGCGGTCGGCATGCCGTTCTAACACGTTGCCCCCGACGTTGGCGTTGTTCTTCACCACCGCCTCGTAGATCTGGTGAAGCGTCAGATCGAACTTGCGCAGCCTGGCCGGATCGACCAGGACTTGGTACTGCTTCACGAACCCGCCCATGCCGTTCACATCGATCACTCCCGGCACGCTTTTGAGCAGAGGGCGCAGGACCCACTCCTGCATCGTACGTTGATCCGTCAAGGCCCTTTCGACCACTGCTGGATCGGTCGCCCCGGCCTCCGGCCCTTCCATATAATATTGATAGACTTCGCCCAGCCCCGTGGTGACGGGGGCCATCACCGGGTCGAGCCCCTCCGGTAACCGCTCTCTTGCCGCCATGATCCGTTCGAGGACCAACTGGCGGGCGAAGTAGATGTCCACGTCGTCCCGGAACACGACGGTGATCTGGGACAGGGCAAATTTCGACAGGGATCGGATTTCCTCCATGCCCGGCAGACCCGTTAAGTAGAGTTCGAGGGGATAGGTAATGAAGCGCTCCACTTCGATCGGGGACAGCCCCGATGCCTCGGTCAACACCTGCACCTGGATGTTTGTCACGTCTGGGTAGGCGTCAATCGGGATCGATTGGAAGGCAAAGATCCCGACGACAGACAACAGACAGGTCAGGACCAGGACCAGTATTCGCTGCCGCAGTGAAAATTCCAGAAGCGAGGCAATCATTGGGTAGGCTCAATCTTATGCCGTTCCATTTGGGACTTAAGGGCAAAGGAGCCCTTCGTCACAACCTGCTCGCCCGCCTTGACCCCTTCCAGTACCCTGACCACATCTCCCTCTTCGTTCCCCAACTTGACCGCCCGTGCCTCGAAGGCTCCCGGCTCCCGTTGAACAAACACCATCTTGCCGACAGGCCCGTCTTGGATCGCCGCAAGCGGCAGGCTCAGTGTGTCCGGGCCGGATGCCGCATACACACGGACGAGAGCGAACATTTCCGGTTTCAAGAGGCGATCCGGGTTCGGCACGGTCACCCGCAGGGTCATGGTGCGAGTGGCCGGATCAAGTACATCCCCTATGTAGGTGATGGTCCCGGTGAAGATCGCGTGCGGATAGGCGGCCAGAATCACGTCGACTTTCCGGTCTTTCCTGATGAATTGCACGTCCTTCTCCGGCACGTTGCCGATTACCCATACCTCGGTGAGATTCGCCACAGTAAACAGCTTCTGTTCTGTTTCGACTACTTCTCCCCTCGTGATATTGCGTGTGATGACTCGCCCATTGAACGGCGCCCGCAAAGGCACGTCGGCCTTGATCGTATGTTCCCGGTCCAGCCTGTCGATTTCTTCTCGCGGCACACCGAGCAGCTCGAGACGGTTCTTGGTCTCACGGGCTTCGGCTCTCGCCGCCTTCATGGCCGCCTCACGCCGCTGCAGTTCTGCCAGACTCACGGCCTTGTTCTCGTACAACTCCTTGGCCCGCGCGTACGATCGTTCAGCTTCCTCCAGTCTGGCCTCAGCCTTGAGGTATTCGCCCTCGGCCACTCCAAGGTCCACACTGTGGAGCATCGCCAACAGCGTACCTTTCTTCACATCCTGTCCAACATCGACATGGACCTTCACAACTCGACCACGGATCAGGGTCGTGACCTCGGCTAATTCGTTTTGGTTGGCCTGGACGGTTGCAGGAAACTGACGATGTGAAAGAATCTGCCCCTGCGTCACCGGCACCAGTTCCAGCTCAATCCGGGATAACTCTTCCGGTGTCAGGCGCAACCACCCCGGTCGTGTGGAGGATGAGTCCTGTTTGACTGTGGAGGTATCCGCCGGTTTGTTCTCGCAGGCAACGCCCACCGCTACGATCACACACGCCACGAGACCACGCATAATCTGAGACAGGAGTCTGGTTGTGTTCTGATTCAGGCGACCGCCACCCATCAATCGATCCCAACTCTTTAGCATCATGCTGTAAGCTCAGTGCTCCCCTGCACTCCTGTTAACCTTCTCGCACGGGGCATGCCTCTCAAATACATTGTGTTTTAGCACAAATCCGAGTATTCGTTGCCTATTGCTACTCTGTGTATTTGATGCCGTGACGAAATGCAACAGTCCTTTGCTTGGACCTCTTACCACGATTGATCGATGATATGAGATAGTGATTTCGAAAGGGACCGTGTCGGATGGAGATTCAGGCCCAATTCCCCGACGAACAATCACCAGCCGGTGAGTTTACGCGCCAGGCGGACCTGTTCCGAAACCAGGTGACAACCGACGGTAGCTCTGGCTACCCATCTGCCGCCGCCCGCTATCATCTCTACGTCTCATTAGCTTGCCCTTGGGCGCATCGCACCATCATCGTACGGCAACTCAAGAAGCTTGAAGGTGTGATCGGGATGACCGTCGTGGATCCCATTCGTAACAAGCAAGGATGGGCCTTTCGCGAGGGACCCGGTCATTCTGTCGACGCAATCAACGGGTTTCATTTTCTCAGTGAGGCCTACAGAGCCACAGACCCGCACTTTCGAGGTCGCGTGACTGTTCCAGTCCTCTGGGATACCGTGACCAAACGCATCGTCTCCAATTCCGACGATGACCTGATGAGAATCTTCAATGGCGCGTTCAATCGCTTTACCGAGAGTCAGATCGATTTGTATCCGGAAAGACTCCGGCCGAAGATCGACGAGCTCAATAGGTTCATCTATAAGAACGTAAACGACGGCGTCTACCGGGCTGGATTCGCCACGTCCCAAAGCGCCTACGAACGGGCGGCACGCGGCTTATTCGAAGCACTAGATCAACTCGATGCAAGACTTGCAACCCGCCGTTACCTATTCGGCCCTGAAATTGTTGAAACCGACTGGCGGCTCTTTGTCACGCTGGTTCGGTTTGACGCGGTGTACTACGGTCATTTTAAGTGCAACGTACGGCGAATCATCGACTACCCGAACCTCTTCGGGTATCTCAAAGACCTCTACCAAACCGACGGCATCGCTGATACCGTGAATTTCGACCACATCAAGCGGCACTACTACATGACGCACGACGACATCAATCCGACTCGCATCGTCCCGATCGGACCTGAGCAAAACTTGTCGGCACCGCATGGGCGAGACTATCTCGTCTAGTTTCGGCTCTTCACCCCCACACATTCCTATTCGAGTTCGAGAGCAGAGTCCCCCCAAGGAGTTGTCTAACCGAATGGACAGTCCTGATGATATTTTCCCCAACGCTTCTGAGCCACTCGGTATAGAGGTGGCCGTCTACGACTGTTTCTGCAGAGTTGAGCGACTTTCATACTGTGATGATTCGAGCACAAGAGTTGCTCCCGTCAAACAGCGAGTGCTTGTGATCTTCAAAACAGAAAGGAGCCGTTATGGATATGATGTGGTTGTTCGCAATCGTGATAGGTGGACTCCTCATCGGAGGGCTAGTTGTGTATAAGAAGAGTGCATAGCTTTAGTCGAGGTAGTTTCCGCTCCATTTCTCCACTGAGTGATCTTCTGGTGATGCGGAACCCGTTAAAGCGGAGAATCTGTTTCAGTGGAGTGAGATGCTCGATTTTTGCAAGCCCTGGGTGACTGCGATCTTGCTCGCCTCTTGGGAGGCGAGCAACGACTCGCCGAGTGGAAGGATCTCTGCCAGAAGTGATGGCCTTACCTCACGGCCAGGAGAAGTACGCACTCTGCTGAACCAGTTTTATTGAGACGCTTCCCTGGAGAAAACGGGCTCCTGCGCCCCGTCCTTTTGCTCCGGTTATTGTCATGTCCGGCTGTTCACAGTTTACCACCTTCATGGTCTCTTCTGCGGCTGGGCCTACACGCGGGAATTGTCCGACTCGATACCCAACTTTCTCGAGCTTGTCGGCATCCTGTGCAAGCAATTTTTCCCCCGCTTCCATCACGACGATATAACGCAGAAGCGGCATGACGTGGACCAGTAGAATTATGATCGCCTCGGCGTCTGGCTTGAGCTTGAATTGCTTGGTCAGGAACTGAAACGCTTTCGTGGAGGATGGAGAGCCGTCCGTCGCAAACAGAATCCGCCGAATGGTTTGTGCCCGTTCCTTGATGATCAGGATGGGAGAGCCAGCACGAAGCCTTTCAAACCCTCTTCCGCCAATGCCCTTGAAACAAAGAACCCAAAAATAAATGATTGGCGGGTAACTCGACTTTTTTGGTAGAGTGCGCCACTACTGCCTCGATACTCGTTTTATTAATTTCAAGAGGTATCCGAAGGATGATGACAACAGCTGGATGTAGGCCGGCCTGCTTCGGGCAACGTGAATATGGTTTCGTTCTTGTCGTCATATTAATCGTGCTCTCCGGTTGCGCTGCTCAAAAAGCCGCAACCAGCCCACTCACCCCAAACATCGGACAGAACCCACAGCCTGTTCTTCTGGCTGATGCCGATCCAAGGACCATCTCGTCAGCTGCACCAGGCCACGACGCGTCTTCTGAAGAGCCTTTTGATCCGTTTTCCAAACCGGGTGAAGAGGGGGTCGAAGAGTACGATCCATGGGAGCCGCTTAATACCAAAGTATTTGAATTCAACCGGCAGCTTGATCGCTGGCTGCTGAAGCCTGCGGCCAAGGGTTATAACTTCATCGTCCCCAACATCGTCCAGGTGGGCATCAGCAACTTCTTCTACAATATTCGTGTCACGCCACGCTTCATGAATAATCTTTTCCAGGGCAAGTTCAAAGGCGCGGGGATAGAAGCCGGTCGCTTCCTCATCAATACGACGGCCGGGGTGGGTGGATTCTTTGATGTGGCCCAACACTTCCACCTGACCACGCCGGAAGAAGATACCGGACAGACACTCGGGTTTTATGGAGTCAAACCCGGCCCTTATATCATGGTGCCGTTTCTGGGACCGTATACCGCTCGAGATCTTGTCGGGTACGTTGGAGACTTCGCCCTGAATCCCGTCTATTGGTTGATGTTCCCGGTGATTGAGATTGATGCCATTCCTTCAGTCATCCCCCATGCAAATAGGACGACGAGTTCTCTGATTCTCCTGACGGCGCGTGGAACGGAAATCGTGAACGATCGTTCCTTGAATTTGGAGAAGTTCCAGGGGGTGGAGGAGTCCACCCTGGATCTCTATGCGGCGGTCCGTAACGCTTACCTCCAAAAGCGAGCCAAGGCAATCCGAGAATAATTGATCGACGTTCTTTGAGCTCTCACGTCGCTGTCTTGACGTGCGCGTGGTGTCTCCACAAAAGACGGCCCCGTTTTGGATGACCATCGAAGTTGGCTTGCCTTCCCCGCTGAGCCATGATCACACATTGCGGAGTGGTCGAGTGCCGTTTACACGCTCTTGTTGTAGATGATAATGCCAACAATGAAGATCACAAGCATCACGGCCGCAAACGTTAAGAAGGTACTATCCATAGTAGTTACTCCGTTCGCCTGGACCCGTTAGCAGCGAAATGGTACGCCACAGCACACATCCCAAGGATGAGACCTATGGACAGCTCTTGCCTGAAGAAGACCGAAAAGGACGATACCCCAACCTCTGAAGTCAAACAACAACGCGTCTCCATGGACATTAGGAAACCAAGATCTTCCAAAACTTATTCCGCAGAAAACATGCTGTCAAGTAACTTGGACGGAATGCCCAGGGCAAATTGTTCGGCGCAGAATATGAGGTGGCCGCAAGGTCACTCCGGTCTTTATAGGTACACAAAGACCGATGACAGGATTATAGCGACGCCGTAACCGTGAGCAGTAGGCTCACCCGCCAGTGAAGCAATAAAGATGTGGAAAAAACAAGCCGCGCAAAATTATGAGGATTGCGTATCTTTGTCGAAACGAATCCGGCGGAAAACTGGGAAGAAAATTATTAGACAGCAGTCTGAACGCGACCGTGTCTTGAAGAAACGTTGGAAAGCTCACATGCTGGTGGATAAGCCTGAACCGAGTAGGTCCGATCTGGGTCGAGCGTAACGCAAACCTTACCTGTCTTATCGAGGTAATCGATGGCCAAATATACTTGATTCCAGGTTAGGTCAGGACACAGCCCAACCACCTCTTCCATTGAACAGCGAGCCCCAAACTCCTCCAGTGCTCGATGAACATGGTCTATAATCGCTGAAACTTGCATGAGACCTTCCTGCACAATATATGATATGAACGAATGATATGAGTTCGTACGACGATTGTGAACTAGGAATGTCCCTAGTAAGCGGAAGGTATATTACTAGCGGTTTGAGGTCGTACTTAGTATAAGCTTCGGTCTCTATCAAGTACCTGGCTCAAGAGCATCCCTACGTCGACACGCTCACGAGGCCCTCAGCAATTGCGTACTTGATTAGCTCGGCGGTGGAATGTAGATCGAGCTCGCCCATGATGCGAAACTTGTGGAATTCTACGGTCTTCACGGAAATATTGAGAATGGAGGCGATCGCCTTGGTGCTTTTTCCTTCCGCGACAAGCTGGAGCACCTCACGTTGCCGTTGCGTCAAAGACGACACCAACGGCTTGCTTGGCTGCCCATCTGGAGATTGGAGCGTCGCCGCCAACACATCCTTCGTGATCAGCGGAGTCATGTAGTGTTGACCCGTCATGACCGCCTGGATAGCTTGCTTGAGTTCCACCGCCGCTGAACGTTTGATCAGATAGCCTGCGGCCCCAGCCTTAAAGGCTTCGGTGGCATAGGTGGGAGTGGCATGCATAGTCAGAAAGATGAGCTTGCTTTCCGGCACCGACTTGGTCAACTGGCGTGCCGCATCCAGCCCGTTGAGCAGCGGCATAGAGATATCGAGCAATATGATATCTGGGCGTAGCTGCTCAGCCATATCGACCAGCGTACGCCCATCTTCCACCATCCCAACCACTTCGCCCTCAGCTTCGACCAGCTTCCGTAGCCCAGCCAGAACAATGGCGTGATCATCTGCCATCAAAATACGCGGCCGTTTCATGTGACCTCCATCTCAAATGGCACCCAGGCACAGACCTTCGTCCCATGGGTCGGTCTCGATTGAATTCGGAAGAAACCATGCAAGCGCCGCAACCGTTCCTCCATACTGCTCAACCCCAAGCCTTGTCCTTGGGTGCTCTGGTCATCGAGATTAAATCCCTTTCCGTTATCAGTGACAGAGAGGCCGAGCCCTGTGGAAGACCCACGGAGCCGGACGGTCACCAGCGTTGCCTGCGCATGTTTCACCACGTTCTGGACGCTCTCCTGCATCACCCGGAAGAGACAGGTGGCGTGATCGAGGGGGACGACAGTCGGAACCCCAAGAATCTTCAGACGGATCGGCAGGCCCGTGCGCCGGGAAACCTGCTGGACATGGTCTTCAACAGCGGGGCGCAGTCCGGCATGTTCCAAGAGCGACGGATGAAGACGGTACGCAAGGCTGTGCACATCATCAGAAACCTCTTCCAACCCTTGGCGCAAGGTTGTCAGCCCTTTCGCAAGTTCAGTGGGTGCGATGGAAGGATGGTTCTCGAACGACGCGACTTCCAGTACCAGCGCAGCCAGTCGCTGGCTCACATCGTCATGCAGGTCCCGAGCGATGCGTCGCCGCTCCTGTTCTTGCGCCGTCAGGAGCTTGGAGTTCAGCTCCTCCAGCTGCACCTGATGCTGATGCAGCTCCTGCTGGTTACGATGAAGCGCCTCTTCCGCCTGCTTGCGTTCGGTGATGTCGCGATTGGACTCCAGCGCGTATTCCGTACCGCCATAGGTAACCCGCACATGCCGACTCTCGACGATCAGCCGCCGACCATCCTTGGCCATGTGGGTAATCTCACCATACCACCGGCCTTCTTGCGCGAGGCAGGCCTCCATTTCTTTGATCGTTGTCGGAGGGCTCGTGTTGAGCAGCGTATGGCTGCTGCGCCCGATCACCTCCTCCGATCGCCATCCGTAGAGCTCTTCTGCCCCGCGGTTCCAGTACACGATGCCGCCACCGATCTTCCACACAAAAATGGCATCGTGGGATTGATTCAGCAGGTCCGCTTGCTGTCGAAGCAACTCCTCCGCTTGCTTACGTTCTGTGATGTCGACCGCGACACCTCCGAACAGAACCGGAGCCCCTTTATGATCGACAATGGGGAATTTACTGACAACGGCGTGCCGAATCTCTCCATGTTGGATGAACGACTCGACGGTGTGTAGCGGAACTCCACTTTCCCGCACTTTCCTATCGTGTAGCTCATACTCCTCCGCAACATCAACCGGCCACAATTCATAGGCAGTCTTTTCCTTCCAATCCAATCCTTTGAGGACAGATTCTTGGAAAAGTCGATTGACGTAGAGGTATCGTCCTTGACCATCTTTGATCCACGCGAAGCCATGCAAATTATCCATGAAGGAAGCGAATTGACGCTCACTGAGCTTCAGTGCCTCCTCGGCTTGTTTGCGTTTCGTGATGTCGATCATCGCCCCCAAGGTTCGTGTGGGGCGACGCGCAGCTCCTTCGTTGTCGAATAACGTCCATGATCGCAAGCTCAGCCAGCCGATACTGCCGTCAGGCCGCACCACACGGTGCTCCATCAAGTTCAGATCGTCACCTGCAGAATTATTGGTCAGCTTCATCGCTGTCACGACCGCTTCGCGATCATCCGGGTGGATGAGCTTAATGTACCCCTCTACAGAGGCCGGTTCGCCCAATCCCACTCCATAGAGTTCTCTCATCACCGGTGACCAGTAGACGTTCCCAGTGCGATGGTCGTGATCAAAAATACCAAAGTTCGCCAGGCGAACGACCTGATCTGATCGCTCCTCGGTCTCATGGAGGACGCGCTGTGCCTCCACGCGAGCGGTCACATCTTCCGTGGCGATCACGATACCGCCGACTTCGTTCCCGCGATACCAGGGGCGAACATTCCAGCTGATCCACTGTACGGAGCCATCAGATCGGACGAACAGGTCCTCGTCTTCGCTGAGAATTTGTCCGGCCAGACCTCGGCGATGAACCTCCTTCCATCGAGCTGGAATATCGGGAAACAGGTCATAGTGGGACCGACCGATGACACAATCTCCTGTCAGCTGATACTCCTCCATCCAGCGACGGCTCGCCCCGAGATAACGCATGTCTCGGTCGAACATCGCGATGGCGGCAGGAGCATGCTCAATAAATAACCGCAAACGCTCCTCGCCTTCCCGCAGTGCTTCGCTCGCCCACTTCTGACTGGACACGTCGACTTGAAATCCGATGAGTTCGAGCGGCACACCAGCATCATCCCGAACCAGACGCACTTCATCACGAAGCCAGCGATAGGTCCCGTCCATATGAAGGAACCGGTACTCGCGTATGTTACGACCGTGTTGAAAGGTTCTCGATAGGCCAGCCAGCACATACGCACGATCATCTGGATGAATATGATTGATCCAAAAATCCGAGTGGTCGGTGAAGTCCCGCGCACTGTACCCAAGCTGCTCCACCACGTTCTCACTGACGAATGTCGCGCCATAATCCCCGCTTGCCCTACAGGCGTAGAGCACCACCGGGGTGGACGTCAACAAGATTTGCTGTCTCGCCTGCACAGTTCTCAATGCCGCCGTGCGTTCTTCGACGCGCTGTTCGAGTGTCTCGTTGAACCGGCGAAGTGCGTCTTCCGCCTGCTTACGCTCCGTGATGTCATTGCCAATTGTGAGCATGCAGGGCTTCCCGTTGAGCTTGATTAAGTTCGTGGCAACGAGGAACTTCCGGAGTTCTCCGTTCCGCATCCGCATGGATACTTCAAGATTCCTGACCGCTCCTTCTGAACGAAGTCGATCGATCAATCTCGCACGCTCCTGGGGATCAGGCCAGATCCCCAACATCAACGTGGTCTTTCCGATGACTTCGTCCCGCTTAAAGCCGAAGATCTCTAGGCATGCGTCGTTGATCTCGAGACAGAGCCCGGTCTCGAGGTCCGTGATACCGATCGGGTGAGGACTCAGGCGGAAGGCTTCGGCAAAGAAGTCGTCCGTTGCCGATTGGACGGCGTTTTCTTGCCGATCTCCTGCGTGAAGTGCGGGTGAAAGCGGTCGTGCCCTCACCCAACGCGTTTTCTTGGCGGCTTTGGGTGCCATGGCGAGAAGTTGATTCTAGTCTACTTAGGTAGACCCCGCAAGCCAAAATTCCCCGCAAGGACATATTTTCTGCACATGATGAATTTTGGCGAATGCTTGCCGCTTCGTCGTGTTGTCAGAACCGAAGCCCTGGAAAGAGGAGCCCGCGGCCACGTGGATTGCATGGAAGTCGTGCAAGGCAGGGCCCATGCCAGCGCGATCCCCATCGTGCGGGTGTTTCACCCGGAAGCCAAAGTCACCCACGAAGCCGCCATCGGCAGTGTGGACAAGAAAGAATTAGAAACCTTGATGGCGCGTGGGCTCTCACCGGAGCAGGCAGTAGAGATGATCGTGAGCGGGATTCTTCGCTGACAGGTCGTCTCGCTTAACGCCTTGATCCCATGGCCGACGCAGAATACTTCGATCATGTCCGATCACGAATCGGTGCGGACACGGAATCGCGGTTCCAGCGCCTTCAGGTTTTCCATGATGCCGGTATACTCCAGTTCCGCCATGGGCAGCATCGCAGCCCCAAAGAACCCCTGGCGTCGCATGCCGATAGCTTTATCGGAAACGGTGTCCCGCACTCGGCTCCAGAACGGATGGGCAAACGCGTCCGCCGGTTCGGTAAACCGTCCTTCGTGCATGGCGAACGCGGCACAGGTGATCACCGGAGGGCCATCGAAGTAGCTGATCCCCGACTGAAGCGGGACCGGCATCAAGGGCATCTGGTGAGAGCCACGCATACCACCTGCCACATACGCACCGACTGCATAGGGCGCTAAGACCTCGCCCGTCGCCGGAAAATCCTTCTGTACCCGCACCAGCATCACCGGGTCGTCCTTGCCGGTGTACTTCCCGGCAATGTTATGCAACCGTGAGGTGGATGCCACCACCGCTTGGTCGCCGCTGGCGACGGACCAAACCGATTCCACGACGTAACGTTCGGTGTCCCGCAACAGCGCGGCAATCTTGTACAATTCTTTCGGGGCATCGAGCTCGATGAGCTTGTCACCTTCCGTATGGTTCACGTCCATGATGACGAAGCGAAAACCTTGTGCCATGTTGGGCGCCAGTATCAAACCTGGTGTGTTCATGGGGTCGGCGAAGGCCAGATAGAGCGGGAGATTAAAAGCACCGGGATCGGTCTTGTCAGCCGCGAAGAACAAAAAGGGCTCATTCGGCCGCTCGTTGAATTCCATCTCCGCCACGGCCGGTCCCATCCCCCGCACGTTGCCTGAAAAGGCGTCTTTCAACAAATCCTGACCGGCACCGTACAGCCCCTGCTGTTTGGCCACTGCTGTCCCGGCGAGGAAGGCATCCCACGCCAGTTTATGGACGGCTTCGTGTCCCACGCCATGCCTGTGACTCATCAGGATCGCGATATCGTCACCGGTACTACTGATGTAATGGTCGATCAACAGCGAGGAGCCCTGCTTGGCAACATGACTCCGCACGCTTTCCAGCACTTGCCGCGATGGACAGATATGGCCGCCAATGGAACCGATATCGGCTTTGATGATGCTGAGGGTGACTTTCATGGTGATACTCCTCTTCTGGAGGACAATGAGCGCAGTTCTTGCCTGAACATAAACTACGCAATCCCGATGCCACAGAGATCTTCGCGAATCTTTCATACATTCCCATGGCTGGTTCATGGAGGTACGAAACACGGGCAACGAATCAGGTAATCGGTTGGGGTAGGCGTCTACAGCGAAGTGAGGCACGATGAGGCAAGATGCAACAGTGGACGAGTCCCACACCCAGCCTTGCAACAAGCCGATAACTCCATCCTTACGATCGACGGCTCTCGCGATTCTGGCAGCGGCACCATCGTGCACCTGGCGGTCGCGTTCTCCGTGCATACAGACCAGCTGATCCATCCTGAACCAGTATGCCGCAGATCAGATTATTCCCTTTGCGGCCATGGCAGCGGGCGACAGCCAGTTTGTCATTCCCGCGATGGGCGACCCCTTCCGTGCGCAGCTTGTCCGTTCCTTCGCGCTTTGTTTAGAATGTTGTATCCCCGAGGTAATTATGCCTCAGATCCTCGCTTCTGGCCTTCTGCTCGGTTTTCTGCTCGCGCTGGCGTCGTGTGGAGACTCCAGTTACCAAGTCCGTCAACCCATGGGCTATGGCGTGATGCCACCGGGAGAAACCTGGGTAGCTGTTGACAGCACCTACCAATCCCCGGCACGTAACATGGTGTACTTCGACCCAACGACGATTCGCCGAGACGGAGCTCGTGTCACGCTGTGGCAGTTAACCGACTATAAGGTGATGCAAGGGAACGCGCCGTTTGGGCGGTTCATGCTGGGGCCTCACCGGTTTTTCTCGACGAAGTCGCACAAGGAATTGGACTGCGTCAACAACCGTGTTCGGTTGTTGGCGTCCTCTGAGCACTCTCAACACATGGGCACCGGCGCCCAACATGCGGTGGCGGTTGCCCAAGGCTCCGGACTTCCCATTGAACCAGGCAGCATCAACGAGGCACTGTGGAACGTAGCCTGTGGCAAGACAGGAGAAGGTATCGATTATTCTTCATGAGGCGCTCTCGATGGGCATGCCCTGTCCGCGACATGTGTCCTCTTGCTACAGATCGCAGTCGCTCCTTGTCGCAGAATTCCCCCAATCTTTCGTCCGTCGTTTGTTCCATCCCGCCTACCCCTCTGAGATATGGCTCAAGTGTCAAGCTTCCGGCTGAAGGAGTTCCGGCATCAACTTTGCGAGATATTAAATGGTTTAGAAAACAAAATGGTCGGATCCCATAATGGCCCGCTCGTCTTTCTATTTACGGCACCGTATTTTGTCGAGGTGGGAACCATGAGACGCGTTTTCATTGTCTTTATCGGTGTTTCCTTCCTAGCAGGTCTTCTTAACCTGCTACCTGTCTTCGCTCAAACGGAGGAAGCCATACTGCGCGGGCAGAATGTCTTCAAGACAAACAAATGCAGCGTGTGTCATTCGATTGAAGGGAAAGGCGGCCGAATGGGACCAGACCTCAGCCAGGTCGGCTCACGCCGAGAAGCGGCATGGTTACATACGTTCCTCAAAGATCCTCGTTCCGTCATTCCGCAGGGCAAGCAGCCGCCATTTAAGGGAACAGACCAGGAGCGAGAGGAACTGGTGACGTACCTCTCTTCGCTACAATGAGTTTCGACGTAGTAAGGACCATGCTCGTGCGAGATGCAACAGGCCTGCGGCGACGCCTATGGATCCGGCTCGTCGGATTGTTCAGCATCCTGCTGGCTTCCACCTTGTGGCAGTGCTCGCTTGACCAGCGACGCAACCAAGCGGTTTCCCCTCCCACCATCGCAGATGCCGCCTACGTGGGTTCTCAAACCTGCCTGGAATGCCATGCCGACCATCAACAGAATATGGAATCAAGCCTTCATGGGAAGATTCTGCTCGGGTCGGTGGCTCGCACGGATCTGCAGAGGCACGGGTGCGAAGCCTGCCATGGCCCAGGAAGCCGACACCAGGAGGATTACTCCGACCCTTCCGCAATTATCACCTTCGGCTCAGGCTCCCCACAACCGGCTGTCAGCCAGAACGCCGTCTGTCTCCAATGTCATATGAAAGGCCGCCGACTCTTCTGGCAGGGGAGCGCGCATGAAATACGAGATGTTTCCTGCTTATCATGCCATTCGGTCCATAACGCGCAAACCCGCCATGCGAATCTGAGAGCGCCCTCTCAATTTCAGTTGTGCAGTCAGTGCCATGCGATCAAGGCTGCCATGGCATTCAATTGGGCGCACATGCCCGTCCGTGAGGGCAAGATGCAATGCGCCGATTGCCACAATGTCCACGGATCACTGACGGAATCACTCATTCAGGAAAACAGTGTGAACGAGAACTGCTATCGATGTCATGCGGACCGAAGAGGACCGTTTTTGTATGAACACCCGCCGGTCCGTGAAAATTGCATCTCGTGTCATGTGGCTCACGGCAGCAACAATCCGCGGCTCCTGCGCATACGGCCTCCGCGGCTCTGTCAGCAATGCCACAATGAAGCCGGTCATCCCTCGACGGCATTCGGGTTACCGGGTGGCTTGGCCGATCGGCGAATGCTCGGACGCTCATGCCTGTCGTGCCATATCAATATCCATGGCTCCAACCATCCTTCGGGCTTCGCCCTCACACGCTGATGTCTATGAGAGGACTGGCATGTGATGACCCCACATCGCCATCGAGTTAACACCCTTGCCGTGGCGATGGCTGGTATCGTCGCATTCACGGCCTTGTGCGGTGGAGGGCAGGTCCGCGGTGAGGAAATCGGGCCGCCGCCTCCCCACTGGAAAGAATCCCTGCCGTTCCGGCTGGAAGGAGAGGTGGAAGCGGGATTTCAGACGTTGAGCGGGAACACCGGTTCGCCGACGTTCTTTGAATATCGCGATCTCGCAGGGAAGCCCACCATCCCGAACCTGCGGTTGAAGGCAGAGGACTCATTGGGAACCCGGTTTCTCGAACTGGGCGGGAGAAACATGACCAGAACTGATGGGTCTTTCTTTCTGCATGCGGGACAGTACAACGCGCTTCAATTTGACTTCGGCTATGACAGGCTCCCCCATGTGATCGGCTTGAATCGAACAACGATCTACAGCAATCAGGGAGGCGGTAAATTCGCTCTCCCCGGCGGGCCCCTTGATCCAGTTACCGAGGGAGCGTTCAATGCGGTGCCCGGCACGACGGTCGGCCAACGAAATGCGATCGCCTCGTCCGTGAACAGCCTGCTTCAGCCCACCAGCCTCGGCTTTCAAACCGATACGGCTCACATGGGGTTGCGATACCTGCTCACCCCTGACCTCACATTGACGGCCAACTATTCTCGGAGAGAGAAATCGGGCACGAGCCCATTCGGGGGTGTGATCGGCACCCCCGGCGGGCCGGTCGTGGAATTCGCCGCTCCACGCGACGAGCGCATTCATGAAATGGGAGCCACCGCCGAATACGCCAAGGATTGGTATCAGCTCCGCATGAACTACACCGCGTCGCTCTTTGAGAACGGAATCAATCAGGTTGAGTGGGACAACGTGTGCGGGAACGGGGCTCCCTGCGGAAACCTTTCAGGCTTCGGTCGTGCCGCGACGATGCCGAACAACCTAGCGCACACTTTTTCCGGCGCCGGTGGCGCCAGCCTGCCCTGGTGGTACACCCGCCTGACGGGAAACGTTTCCTACGCACTCTGGCGGCAGGACCAGACATTTATGCCGGTTTCGACGCTCTCCTCGCGCAATTTTTCCGATGCGGGAGCGACAAGTCCAAAAGCCGCCATGGACGTCCTGCTTGCCAGTTTTGGCCTGACCAGTCGACCTGTTTCAAGCGTCACACTGACGGCACGGTACCGCTACTACCATCTCGACAACAACACACCGATACACACGTTCACCAGCGCGCTGTTTCCTGGCGATACCGGCGTCGGACAAACGAACCGTACGACGCCGATCAGCTTCCGCAAGCAGAATGTGAGTGCCAATGCGGCCTGGCGGATGACGAACCACCTGACAGCCAAGATCGGCTACGAATGGGAACGCTGGGGCCGTTCGTTCCGGGAAGCCGCTGAGTCGGACGAGCATATCGGCAAGGCCGCGCTCGATTATCGGCCCACCGGCTGGGCGATCAGCCGGCTGACCTATAGCCATGGTGTTCGCACGATCGGTGCGGACGGCTATGTGCAAGTCAGTCCGATAACCGCCGTGGTGCTACCCCAGTTCAGAAAATTCGACCAGGCCGACCGCACACGAGACAAGGTCGAGTGGTTTCTTCACGCCACCCCGGTTGACCCGATTTCGTTCTCTTTGCAGGTCTATGCCCAGCAGGACCATTTTTTTAATACCAGCTATGGTCTGCAGCAATCTCGAGCCTATGGCTATTCCGGCGACGTGACTTGGACGCCGTTCGACCGGCTCAGTTTCATCGGGGGTTATGCCCACGACGACTACCAGTCACGCCAGCAAAATTGTCATGTGGCGTTCAACCCCCTTGGCCCCGGGCCCTGCGATCCGACGAACACCTATTTCAGTCGCCCGCGCGACTTATTGGATACGTGGCACATGGGGATGTACGTCATCGCAATCCCTCAGCGCCTGGATCTGAGCCTAGATTACCGCTATACGTTCGGACGGAGTAAATACGGTATGAGTGGGACGTCAGGGGGGGCCGTCGCCGGCGATCCCGTCCCTATGCCGGATATCAAGAATGTGTTCCACGTCGTCCAGGCTTCAGCACGCTACCGAGTGACGCTCCACTGGACACTCAAGATGGTCTATCTGTACGAACGCTACCGCGAATCCGACTTTACCGTGGACAATGTGACTCCGTCACTGGCCAACGTAGTCGTGGACGGCTTCACAACTCCGTCTGCCTCGGATGTACGATCGGTCCTCATCCCGATCCAACACCCAGCCTATGAAGCCCATTTCATGGGGTTCAGCGTGGCGTACCAGTTCTAACGACGGCGAGCCCTCGTCGATTCTTTCTTCACGCCCTTCTGGATGAGCATCCCCTGCCCGTGACTTGCGCATTTCGCTACAGCCTGCGGTTTCACCTTGTAGCAGAGTTCCCCAATCAGCTCAGCTCTCATTCCTCTCATCCCGTCTAACTCTTTGAGATATCGCTCAAATACCGAACTGCTGATCGAACGCGTCCTGGCGTCGACCTTGCTGGATATCCGATCAGTCATCTTGAGCACAGGTTGTTTGACCAGCAAGCGCGCCTATGCGCATCACATGAAGGGAGGAGTTCTATGTCCGTTGCCAAGATCATCGAGATCAGTTCTGATTCGCCTACGAGTTTCGAGGATGCCATCGCCCAAGGAATCGCCCGAGCATCCAAGACCATCCACGGGATCAAGTCGGCGTGGGTGGCAGAGCAACATGTCGTGGTTGAAAACAACAAGGTCACCTTGTATCGCGTGGATCTGAAGGTCACGTTCGTAATGGATTGACGACTCGCCGAAAGAGTATCGACTCGTGTCACCGCCTGATTAGGAGGCGATTCGACGGTGCCGTGGCGACATCGACAGACGCGGGTGTAGGGGGAGGGGCTGTGTGCATGGCGAGTGGCCACAACCAGGGGTGATCCGAGAGCGGCTGCGCGCGGCTGTGCGGGGCATCGCCCTTCACGCTGCAGTGCAGCTCGTTCTCGTCTGGCCTGTCCTCCTTGCAGCAGCAGCCGGATCTGAATCACCTACCGAAGCAGTCCGCGGAACAGTTAGCCGAGTTCTCAGTATCCTCGAAGACCCGGCACTGAAGGACCCGGCGAAACTCAAACCTCGCCGTCGCATGCTGGAGGACGTGATCGCGACACGCTTCGACTATGCAGAAATGTCGAGACGCGCGTTGGCCGCCTACTGGAAGCCTCTCACCACGGCCGAGCGTACGGAGTTCGTCGAGCTCTTCAAACGGTTTCTCTCCGACCGGTACGCCGAAAAGATCGAAGACTATAGCGGAGAGCAAGTGGAGTACCGCTCGGAACGGATCGAAGGGACCTATGCGGAAGTCCGAACAGAGCTACACTCAGACAAAACGACTATTCCTATGGACTATCGCCTTTTGTTGAAGGAAGGTCGGTGGCATGCCTATGACATCATCGTGGACGGCGTGAGCTTGGTGAAGAATTACCGGAGTCAGTTCCAGAAGATCATTCGTGAGAGCTCCTATCAGGAATTGGTTAACAAATTGCGAGGACGAACCCTGACCGAGGCAAGAAAAACGAAACCATGACCAGTACCCATCCCCTGTCTCCCGGACACTCATTTTGCGTTTTTGAACGGCGTGTTCAGGGGGGTGACCGCAAGCCACGACCATCGACTTTGTATGAAGGTCGTAGCGGAAGGCGGCAGTATAGAAAAGCGAATTGCCCCGAATCGCGACAAGGCCTACCAAGGTCCGTTATTCGCGTACCGCTCATGATGGCAAAATACTTGCCATTCGACAATGACCGATAAGGCACGATCGTTGCTCATCTTCATTCTTGTATCTCTTCATGCGGATGACCTTCCATCCATATCGATAACTGCTCTAAGGAGGATCTCAGAGCCATGAACGTCGAACCTTCACGCCAAACCAAAAAGACAAAGCCCCGGCCACCATCGAGCAAACCAGCCAAGGCCGCGGCTCCAACTGCTACACGCACGCGTCAACCGGTGTCGCCCTGCGATGATCCGCATATCTTGATCGCGAAGCGAGCCTATGAGCTCTACAGCGAGCGCGGCTATCGGCATGGGTGTGCACTCGATGATTGGCTGGACGCGGAGCGGGAGATTATCAGTCAGATCCCACCGGTCTGAGGGGTCGATTCCCGGTCGATTCCCCCAGTTTCTAGAGGGTCTGTATGTCGTACATCGGCGTGAATATCGGCGCCCTTACGGTGAAGGTGGCAGCCCTCCGGGGCAACACCAGAACCGCTACAGTGCTGGCCCATCAAGGCCGACCGCTCGAGATCCTTGACGAGGTGCTGGCCCGTCCGGAGTTCGCGGACGCAGAGCATTTCGGTGTGTCCGGCCAGCTTGGTCATATTTCGGAAGTGGCCGCGGTGCAGCGGGCACTCCGAGAGAGCGACGGCACATTTGATGCGGTGGTATCGCTCGGCGGGGAATCATTCCTCGTGTACCTCCTGCTGGACGGGAGGATAAGCAATGTCGTGTCCCACAATAAGTGCGCCGCTGGCAGCGGCGAATTTTTTGTGCAGCAGATCGGCCGGATGGGACTGGGTATGGAGGAAGCGATCCAGCGATCCTTCAGCGGCAAGGTCGTACCGCTGGCGTCACGCTGTTCGGTCCATTGCAAATCGGACATTACCCACAAACTGAACCGCAACGAAGCCACACCCGAGGATATTCTCCACACGCTGCACGACAGCATGTCCAACAAAGTGATTGCATTGCTGGAGAAAGGCACACGCGAGCTGAAACGAGTCCTCTTGATCGGCGGCGTCACGCGCAACGACGCGATGCTGGCGGCATTGCGCGCCAAGCTGCCCGCCACGGAGTTCGTGGTGCTCCCCGAAAGCCCCTGGTTCGAAGCCTGGGGGACCGCCCTGCTCGTGCAGGACTCACCAAACGAGACATCTCCGATGATTGCCGCACAGCCAGGCCTCGGCCGTCTCCCGCCACTCCATCTCTATGGCGAACGGGTGCAAGTGATCGCCGCACCACCTCCACAGGTCCCTCCCGAAGGGCCGTTGATTCTGGGGGTGGATGCGGGGTCGACGACGACCAAGGCCATTTTGATCGACCCCGCGACGCAGGCTGTGGTGGCGTCGCATTACGGACGGACTAAAGGAAATCCAGTCTCGGCAACCCGTGAGTGTCTTCAGGCACTTATCAGTCAGGTGGGCAATCATCAGATCGGCTTGATTGGCACAACCGGATCGGCGCGTGAACTCGCCGGCGCTTACCTTGGCACCGAACATGTCTATAACGAGATCTCGGCCCATGCGGCAGGCGCAACACATTACGATCCGGACGTGGACACGATTTTTGAGATCGGCGGACAGGACTCCAAGTACATCTATCTGCGCAATGGAGTACCCATCGACTATGCGATGAACAACGCCTGTTCGGCAGGCACGGGCTCCTTTCTAGAGGAGAGCGCCCACAGTGACCTCGGCATTACGGTCTCAGACATCGGCGACCTGGCATTGGCCGCTCCGTCACCGGTACACTTCAAGGCGACCTGCGCAGCCTTCATCAATTCCGACATTCGTCTTGCCCAGCAACAGGGCCACCCCCGGGATAACATCATCGCCGGACTGGTGTATGCCATTGCTGGCAATTATCTGAATCGTGTCAAAGGACCGCGCTACATGGGAAAGAAAATCTTTCTGCAAGGAGGCGTCGCGCTGAACCGAGCCGTCGGGTACGCGTTCGCCCACAGTGTCGGTCGGCCAGTCGTGATCCCGCCTAACCCGGAATTGCTTGGCGCGCTGGGGGTCGGACTCCTGGCCCTGAAGCGGTCCGAGGCGATGCTGAGCCACACCGTCGATCTACTTACGCTCGGCGCACCGGAGATGGAGCGAGTCGGCCGGTTCACTTGTGGCGCGTGCAAGATGTACTGTAGCATCGACCGGTTCGAGGTCGCTGGACGCCGGTTTCCTTTCGGAGGCCGTTGCAGCCTCTATGAAAATGTCTGGAAGCGCAAGGCCCGAACCGCAGCAGCTCAGGACCTGGTCGAGAAGCGAGCCGAGGTGCTTTTCCGGATCACCCCCGCGCCACCATCCGCCACCCCGAAATACGAGCGTGTAGAGCGCACCTCTTGGGGCGTGGGACCAGCCTATGAAAGCGCGAAGGCGTTTGTCCGCGAATCTCTGGGTCGTTCAACCGCGACCCCGATGGCGAGTGGCACGCGCATCGGCATTCCCAGAGCCCTGACGACGCACTCATTGTTTCCGCTGTACTCTACGTTCTTTTCCCGTATCGGCATGGAAGTCGTACTCTCGGATGTCGACCCGCGGGGCGATCTGAGTTCACATTCGGGATTCTGTTTCCCCGCGCAGATTGCGCACGGCGCCGTCTTGGACCTGGTGAAGAAAGGCGTAGGTCTGATCTTCATCCCGCACGTCGTACGCATGCCCCACCCAAACCAGTGCAAAGATTCGTACCTCTGTCCGATCACACAGGCCGGACCCTATTTTCTGGCCAAGGCATTTCCCGATCGCCGCTTACTCTCGCCCGTGCTGGAGTTCATCGACGGCTACGAGACCTGCTCTGCCTTGGTCGACATGGCGGTGGCGGAGTTGGGGGTCAGGCGCGAGGTGGCCGCCAGTGCGTGGGAAGCTGCCGTGCAGGCTCAGACGGAAGCCGAACGCACGCTCCGTGAGCTCGGGAAACAGGCGCTCGATGCAGCCATCGCCGCTGGTAAGCCAGCCATTCTACTCGCTGGCCACAGCTACAACGCCTTTACCCCGGAGGCGTCACAATCTGTAGGCAAGAAACTCTCGAGTATGGGAGTAGCCGTGATCCCAGCTGACTGTCTTATGTCGGATGGGGAGGGGCCGACCTCCTGGCACTTTGCCAACCAGATCTTGAATGCCGTCGGCATCGCAAAACGCCATCCCAACTTGTTCCTGCTGAGTGTCAGCAATTTTAGCTGCACGATCGACGCGTTCACCCACTCTATGCTTGCCTCGGAATTGGGCTCGAAACCCTACCTCGTCCTCGAAATCGATGCGCACACCGCCGATGCCGGGGTCCAAACAAGGCTGGAAGCCTTCCTGGACATCATCCACAATTATCGGGACGTGCAGAGCGCCGCTGCCAGACCCTTTGCCCCCTGCCGTCTCGTCGCAGGTGGCCGCGTCATCCGATCGAACGGCGAGTCCGTGTCGCTGACGGACCCGCAGGTGAAGGTTTACTTTCCGAACTTCTCTCCCTACCACACGAGGGCCTTTGCCATGGGAGCCGGTTGGCTCGGGCTCCACCCCGGCCAAGTCATCCCGTTGGACCGCGCCCAACTCGACAAGGGGCTGCAACATACCTCAGGCCGCGAATGCCTCCCCCTGCCGATCTGCATCGGCCAGCTGCTTCAGATCCACGAGCAACGCCAACCAGGAGAGATCGCGGGCTTCTATATGCTCCAGGGTGGCGCACCCTGCGTCAGCGACGCCTATATGGGATATTTTGAACGATTCCTCGCCGAGCAACGGCTGACCGATCTGTTCCTCTTCAACCCGCAGCCGGACAACGATTTTCTAGGCTTCGATAAAGATGTGCTGGCGCAACATATGTCGCCGGCCATTATCCTTGCCGACATTCTCGTGGAGATCGACCATGTGCTCCGCGTCGTCGGAGAAAAAGGCACACTTGATCAACTACAGACTAAATGGGAACGGTTCGCTCAGGAAGCGAGATCACTCGACGAGTTCCATGCCACGCTGCCGACGTTCGTCGAGCGCCTGGCGCAGCTGCCTCGCACGAAAGATCCACAGACCTGCCCACGCGTTGTCGTGGCCGGCGACTTCTTCACCCGCTTCAGTTCGTTTTTCATGGACGGCGTGCGGGATCTCTATGCCGAACGAGGCATCATCCTCAAGCCAGTTGATTTGAGTGAGCTGTTTCTCTACGTCGCATACCACCCCATGGCGGAAACGGCGGGCACCTGGGGCATGAAACCGGGAGGCCTGGCCCTGGCCAAAGCCTGCACAAGGATGTTTCAGCCTGAAGGGAAAGAGTACATTCAACAGTGGATGAGCTACCAGACCTTGAAGCGTGAGGAAGCACATTACCGCGCGCTCTTTGGCAAGACTGGCCTGCTGGTGGCTGGCCCTAACGCAGTCTCGTCCATTTTTGAAAAGGGAGCCGAACATGTCTCGCCCGCAATATATGGCGAACTGCTCCCGACAGTCGGCAAGGGAATTGAGGCTGCCCGAGAAGGATACGACGGCATGCTCGTCATCGGGCCGTTCAACTGCCTTCCCTACCGGATTTCAGAAGCCATTCTCAAACCACTCAGCGTTGAGCAAGGCTTGCCCATACTTACCTATGAGAGCGACGGGTACGCCGTCTCGCCCTCAGTGCTCCGACAGGTGGATGTTCACATCCAGCAGGTGCTCGAACATGCAGCGCTGACCCACGTGACGCATGGCTAATCCGCCTGTGGCACCCGACGAGGCGATGAGAAGGTCCGCGGTATCGTGTTCAGCGGAATCGCCGTGTGAGGAATTGCCCCTGTGGGTTGTGACCTATGACCAAAGACGAATTCATCGATGCAGCCTTCGCTGAGCTTCACCGAATCGAATGCGGCGAGGCGACCGTGCAGCTCATCGAAGGAGATATCTTGCTCGGAAAGGTCTCGTACCAGACGAGCAACGGGTGGAAGATTGTCGTATTCAGCGACGGCGATGCATGGGATTATATCGACTCGATCACCGCTCCGACCGGCGACCAGTTCCCGCTTTGGTCCGATGAGCCGGCTCGCGATTCAGAGGGAATAATCAAACTTCGCTCTTACCATCCACCGGCCGATCAAGTGACGGCAAAATGGGGTTTTATGACATGAAAGGACCGGCTCAATGATCACCTCCATGGCCTTCACGGTCTATCCGATCTCGAATATGGAACGGGCGCGAGCATTCTACGAACACGTGTTGGGTTTGCACGTGAGCCATAACTATCGAGACGCCTGGGTGGAATACGGCCTCGGCGATTCCACCTTTGCCATCACGACGACCGAGATGGGCCATACGCCCGGCGCAAAGGGAGCGGTGGTGGCGTTTGAAGTGTCAGACCTTGATGCCTTTGTCCACAAGATGAAGGAGCGGGCTGTGCCGTTCGTCACGGAAATATTCGACACGCCCGTCTGCCGCATGGCGGTCATCGAGGACCCGGACGGGAACCATATCACCATTCATAAGCGTCACACCTGAGGAAATCTCGAGGCTTTACGGCTCGTCCTTTCTGAGCTCACATCGCCATATCGCACGCTCACAGGACAGAGAGAACGAAGCGGACACCAATCAATGGCCGTGGGTAATCTGAAACACGCTGACCACCAGCGCCACCTCCTCATTACCGGACTGCCGGGAGTCGGCAAGACCACCCTGATTCGTGAACTTGCGGAGCGACTGGCAGAATATCGACCGGCGGGATTCTACACAGAAGAAATCCTGAACGAACGGGGAATCAGAGAAGGCTTTCGTCTCGTCACCCTCTGCGGTCGCCAACTGATCTTGTCCCACATCCAGCATCCTGGACCATACCGTGTTGGCCGCTATGGAGTTGACGTCGTGGAATTCGAGTGTCTGTTGGAGGAGTTGGACCTCCGGGACTCGCTGGCCCCCCTGATCATCATTGATGAAATTGGTAGGATGGAGTGTTTCTCCAGGCGATTTGTCGACGTTGTCACGCTGCTGTTGGACGGACCGAAGACCCTTGTCGCTACGATCGCGCTGAAGGGTGAGGGGTTTATCCGACAGGTGAAACAGAGGCCCGACTGCCGACTCGTGACAGTCACGAGGGAGAATCGCGATCGCCTCCCGGATGAGCTTGCCAGCGAATTGCAGGAAAGACTGCGTAAATAACCAGGGTAAGGAAGGATCGCAGCGCTGATACGTCGCTCCAGCAAAGACTTTCCGACCGCAGACCAATGAAAGATGCAGAAGGCGTTCACTTCCTGCAATGGTGCCTGCCGAAGGTCGGGCTCATCTGGCCTGGCTATCAAAAGGTACGGCGGCAGGTGTACAAGCGGATTCAGCGGCGACTTGAATCCCTTAGCCTCTCAACTCTCGTCGACTATCAGAGGTATCTGGAGACCCATCCGGAAGAATGGACTGTTCTCGACTCTTTGTGCTGGATCTCCATCTCGCGGTTCTACCGCGACAAGAGCGTCTTTGAGTTTCTTGAACGAGATGTACTGCCGTGCCTTGCTCGGGAAGTATCGGCGCAGGGTGATGACGTCCTCCGCTGCTGGAGCATCGGCTGCGCGGGCGGGGAAGAACCCTACAGCCTCTCGCTTCTCTGGAAGTTGGAACTCCAAGCCCAATTTCCAACCGTTCGGCTCCTCATTCTTGCGACCGACATTGACGATCGAGCCATCGCCCACGCCCGGCAAAGTTGTTACCAGCCTAGCAGTTTGAAGGATCTGCCGACAGAGTGGCGCGCGCAGGGGTTTGATCGCACAGCCGAAGAATTCCAGATCAAACCGGAGTTTCAGGAGCCAGTGACCTTTCTCACGCAGGACATTCGGAAAGCGGCGCCAAAGGAGACCTTTCACCTCATCCTCTGCCGGTACTTGCCCTTCACCTACTTCGATGTCCCGTTGCAGATCAACACGCTGCGATGTCTCGTGGAACAAATGCAGATAGGCAGTGCACTCGTCGTCGGAAAAGGTGAAGAATTGCCCACGGAGGGATTCGGCCTCGTTCCGTGGTCGGAGAAGGAGGGGGTCTATCGGCGAGCCTAGTTCGGCATTCCTGTCAGCCGGCGCGTGATTGTTGAAAGAATCTCGCCAGTTCATCTACGGCAAACCGTGGAAACGGACGCGCACGACCCCTTTCAATGCGGGTGACGCCGCCCCTTTTCGGAACCACAGTTCCGATCCATGCCACCGGAATCCTGGCCTTTTGCAGCCGCGCGACAGTTCGCTTCTCAACAGCCGGATTGGTACAGATCAGCAGAGCTCCAGATGAGATCGTACCCAAGGGATTGAGTCCGAACTCGGCACAGAGCTGCGCCGCCTCGGGCAAGATCCGTATCTTATCGGTTTCGATCGTCATACCGACGCCGGCCGCCTCAGCCAGTTCGTACAGCGCGGCGCTGAGACCTCCTTCCGTCGGATCATGCATGGCGTGAACCCCTCCGATACTCATGGCCACCTGAGCCTCTTTCAGAACGCTCAGACCAGGCTCGGTGAGATAACGCCGGCAGCGAGCCAGAAAACGCGCACCATGCCGTCGCCGAATCTCGCCGGCCCGCTCGCGGGCGAGGATCGAGACTGCCTCTATCGCAAGACCCTTCGTGAGCAGTACTGCATCGCCAACCCGCGCACCGGCAGTCGTGATGATCTTGCCGGGCGAGCATTCCCCCAGCAGACAACCCACCACAACGGGACGAGTCACTGCGTCCGTGATCTCACTGTGGCCACCGCAGAGCGACACATGGAGACGGCGGCAGATCGTATGGAGCTGTGAGAAGAGTCTGTTCACGGAGAAGGCGGTCGTGGAACGAGCAGGCAGTAGCACGGTGGCGAGAAACCACTTTGGTATCGCCCCCATCGTCGCCAAGTCGCTAGCGTTAATCAGCAAGGCATAGGTGCCGATCTCGTCCGCCACAAAGGTGATGGGATCGGTCTTGGCGACGAGGAGTCTGGTGCCGAGGCGAATGGCAGCCGCATCCAGACCGATCCCCGCCCCGACCACCGCGCGTGAATCCCGAGCCTTGGCAAAACGCGCGAGCAGTTTGCGAAGCTGGTCGACGGGAACTTTCCCGATCGGTAACGTTGAACCGGTTGCCCGGCTCCAGCCTCGTGACCGTGCCTCATGCATCACGCTAGATGCCCCTCAGCACACCGCGTACAGACCTCGCGTCAATGCCTCACAGAAGGATTTCATATGAGTGAAGGCCAACCGGACTTCACGCTTGATCTGCGGGCGTACGGCCTCCAGCGTCGTCCCTCTCGCAAGGATGACTTCGACGACCACGGCCTGCGGCAATGAAATCGGCTGGCCGATCTGGCTCGTGATCCAGACAGTGACGTCTCGCAGTCCGCGCACTTTTCTATGAATGTCCTCCGCCAACACCTGCGCCAGTACGTTGTAGATCTTCCCCACATGGGCCACGGGATTCTTTCCCGGCGCAGCCTCGGCGCTGGCCGGCCGCCGGAGTGAGATGATTCCGCAGACGCGATTGCCCCGCCCGACCTCGCCGGAATCGCCCGCCTCGGCCGACGTGCCCATCAGCGTCAGGTAGGCGCCGGCTTCACCGGCGCCTGGTTGATCCAGCACATTCAAGAACAGGCGCGGAGAGAAGCGGCCCCCGCCCTTTCGTGTCACGAAATCCGTCAGGACCCGTCCCACCATTGCCTTTCGCTTGAAATACTCGGACTCGCTACGGATCAGGGGAGCTAGAAACGGCATTGCCACAGTCACTGTCAAATCCTTGCCGCGTCGTACAGCGAGCACCTTCACATCTTCACCCGTGTCGGGAAATTCTTTCTTGAAGGAACGGCTGTTCAGAAATTGCTCGACTTGGAACACCAGCCGCTCCGTCGTCGTAAGCGGAGCATACCCCACCGTGGCGGAGGTGTCGTTGGCCACGGCTTCCCGAGGCCGCTCGGCCACAGACCTCAGCTCCTCCGACGCCGGCTTCAGTTCCACCTGGCATTCCAAATCTTTCAGCGGCTTGATGCGAGGCAAATGCCGCTTGAACCATGTATACGCTGCTCGTTCGGCGATCTCCTTCACCGGGATATGCGTGCCCTTCCATTCGAAGGTGGCTCGGTCGCCCATGACCAGACGCATCGGAGCCAGCACCGAGCCTCCGCCAAATCGGCAGACAACCTGACCGGCCACCAACATCCCCTTATCAGCGTTGAAATGGAGGACGCGGCCGCAGGTCTTGAGGTACGCCTGCGCCAGTCGGACGGCCACGGACTCCATCACGGCGTCGCAGATGGTGTCGGGATGACCCAGTCCCTTGCGTTCCACGATTTCGACGGCTTCCTGAGCGGGGGGAATCCGTGAGGACTCGAGAATCATGGGTTCGATCAGGCTCATTCTTCACACTCCAGCAATCCGGGCTACCTCAGGTATCACACACAAAACTCCCGCATGGGACAAGCCTGCGTTCGCTGTCGCCGGCAATAATCTCGTCCAAGCCGAACCAAGGCTGACTCGGAATCGCTGAAGCGCATGCCTTCCACGGCAGATCTCCTCCACAAGATGCGAAGTAGATCCACAGTTCCACGACCTCTTTCTCCCCGTTGAGTCGAGAAAAGCGCCAGATCCCTGGCCGCCAGAATACTCAAAGGCGACAAGGTCGGTTGTGCTTTTGGCCAAATGTCGCGCAATTCGCGGAGAAAAATCTGAACCGTCACGTCGCCGATTCCCTTACCCAATGATTTGAGACGAGTTTCCAAGTCTCGGGCATCGGCGGCGGCATCGTGCAGCCTCTTCAGATCGCCGCCGTACTGATCCAAGAGGTGATTCATCACTTCCAGCAGTTTTGTCGCGGTCTTGAAATCGTACCGAGTATAGCCGCCTGCATCGAGCGCTCTGACTAACCCGTCCCAGCCGGTTTTCACGATGGTCTGCGGGCTCGTGAGCCCGCGCCGGACGAATTCGGCATGGGTTCTCGCCACGATCGCGCCAGAAATCCGTGCTCCATAGAGGACCGCCGCCAAGAACCAGAGAAAGAGATCCCTCCGACGAGGAGCGAACAGGTTGAGCCCGAGCTCCGATGAAAAACGCCCTGGTACGCGCGAGAGGAGTGCACTGATCACGACCCGACATCGCGCAGCAGTCGGTCCAGATCCGGCCACGGCGGACCTCTTCTTCCCCAGCGTCTTCGCGTGACGGTGAGTTCCCCTTGGCCTGAGCGATGCGGTGCCAGCGTGAAGCATACTCAGCCTCCGATGGCCCAACGCCCGCTCACGAACTGGAAGCAATCAGGACATCGACCGGCTCGCAGCCGATTCTCCACCATCGTGAGTCCCCATCGACGGATGACGACCGTTCCACAGCCGGGGCAGATCGTATTCTCGGCTCCTTCTTTTTCCGGCACATTTCCCAAATACACGTAGCGCAGCCCCTCTTCTTGGCCGACTTCCCTGGCCCGCAGCAACGAACGGATCGGCGTTTCCTGCCAGTGCTCCATCTTGTAGGCGGGGAAAAAACGGCTGATATGCCAGGGCACATCCTCGCCCAGCTCAGTCTTGATAAAGTGCGCCATGTCCCTCAACTCGCCGGTCTCGTCGTTCAATCCAGGAATCAACATCATGGTGAGCTCGATCCACACGCCGAGCTTCTGGTATTCCCGAATGGCAGCCAAGGCCGGCTCCAGCCTGGCTCCGCACAACTTCTTGTAGTAGCTGTCGCGGAAGGATTTGAGATCGATGTTGGGGGCACCGAGGTACGGCGCGATCTCTCGCAGGGGATCGAGCGAGATGAACCCGTTCGTCACAAAGATGTTGCCTACCCCAGCTGCCGACACCAGTCGCGCCGTTGTGAGGGCCAACTCAAAGAAGATCGTCGGTTCAGTATAGGTATAGGCAATGATTCGGCACCCTGCTCGTTCGGCCTGTGCCACCAGCTCGGAGGGCACCACTGGCGTCCCGATCCCCCAGCGTGACTCAGGTGCTTCTGTCTCCGCGCACCACTCGTCCGCTGGATGCTCTCCGGCGGCGGATGGCGTTTCCTCATCACGATCCATCAAGGCCCTGAGCTTCGGCCATTGCGAGATGGTCCAATTTTGGCAGAATCGGCAACGAAAATTACAGCCGACCGTCGCAATGGAGTAGGCGGTGCTCCCAGGAAGGAAGTGAAACAGCGGCTTCTTCTCGATCGGATCGACCTCCGCCGAAACAACGCGGTTCCCGACCCGCGTGAGCAGTTGACCGCTGTGATTCATTCGAACTCCGCAAACTCCTCGATGGTCTGGCGCAATCTTGCAGTCATGGGGACAGAGTGTGCATCGGACAAACTGATCAGGGAGACTTTCATAATACAGAGCGGGTTGGAGATTTGTTGGCATGAGAGGCATGGAAGCCTTCAAGAATAGGTATATCGAAAGGAGGAGCAAAGCTGGTGCCGTCCGGCGGCACAACAAAACCTTTGTCTCTCTAGCAGGTTGGAGCGCCACCTCAATCTTGGCGAACCCAAACTGAGGGATAACTTGCTACAACCCCGAGGTTGCCTCTGTCGTGCAATGCTACACCTCAATTGACTCAACGGGGCTTCGCTTCACTATTTCGTTCAAAGCCGTGGCATCGCGATTGCTCCTTTTCAACATGAGTGCCTTGCCTGCTCAGCGAGGGGTTTTATGAGATGTTTCCATCAATGTCCCTTGCGCCTCACACTCGTGTTCGTTGCAATCACCAGCCTGCCGGTGTTGATCTCCTCATGTAATGGAGGAAGAGGAGCAGATTCTCATCCTATGGATCAGGCGCGCAAGATCGAGCGCCAACGGATGGTTGACCAATACATCATCCCTAGCGGCGTCAAAGACCCTGACGTGATTGCGACGATGCGGCGCGTACCGCGCCATCGCTTCGTACCCGCTCGCTATTCCATCTTCGCGTATATCGATGGCCCCCTCCCGATCGGCTATAGCCAGACCATTTCGCAACCCTCCTTGGTCGCCGGTATGACGGAGGCACTCGCGCTCAAGAAGACGGACAAGGTGCTCGAGATCGGAACCGGATCCGGGTACCAAGCTGCCATTCTCGCCGAGCTTGCAGAGAAGGTGTTCACCATCGAGATTGTGGAGCCGCTTGCTCTCCAAGCAACACAGACGTTGGCAGAGCTTGGCTACAAGAATGTCCAAGTTCGCGCAGGCGATGGCTATCTCGGTTGGCCCGAAGAAGCACCCTTCGACGCCATTATCGTCACCGCCGCACCAGACCACGTCCCGCAACCGTTGCTCGATCAGTTAGCCGTAGGTGGTCGTCTGATCCTGCCGGTCGGCCGAGATATCCAGACTCTTGATCTCTATCACCGCACAGCAGAGGGCTATCAGCGAAAAACTCTCACCCTCGTGCGGTTTGTGCCGCTGATCCATCCTGAAGAAAAGTAAGAGCAGCCTATCCTGATGGACAGAGCCGAGAAAGATCCGTCCACACTCCCTCGCCGCATCGGCTGGTTCACAGCCGCCTGCGTGCTGGTTAGCAACGTCGTCGGCACCGGCATCTTTACCACGACTGGATTTATGGCGCGTGATCTCGGTCATCCTGGCTTGATCCTTTTCATTTGGCTGATGGGAGGGCTTATCGCCCTTGCAGGCGCACTCGCCTACAGTGAGTTGGGGACGGCACTTCCGGTGGCCGGTGGAGAATACCTCTATCTTCACCGAGCCTATGGGCCGTTCATCGGGTTTCTCAGTGGATGGACGTCTTTCACCGTTGGTTTCAGTGCGGCCATTGCGGCAGGGGCCATGAGCGTCGCCGCCTATGTGAATCAACTCCTTCCGCTTGATGGCGACCGAGGTCCGCTCTCGACGATCATCGCGCTTGCGCTCCTATGGTCCATCACGGCGTTTCACCTTGCTGGGATAGAAGCAGGTGGATTTCTTCAACGAACACTGACGCTGTTGAACATGGGAGCCATCATTGCACTGATTGCAGCGGGCTTGCTGGTAGGGAAGGGGGACTGGGCGCATCTCAGTCTTTCCGAGGCACGTACTGCCCCAAGCATCGGACTTTCCATTGTGTCATTGATCTTTGCCCTCTACGCCTATTCGGGCTGGAATGCCGCGGTGTATTTGGCTGGAGAGGTCACCGAGCCGGCTCGTACCATTCCGCGTGCTCTGATCGGCGGCACGCTGTTCGTTACGCTCCTCTATCTCGCGCTTAACGGATTCTATTTCTACGCGCTGCCGGTGACGGACTTGGCCACGCCACCGCTGTTACCCGTCGCCGACAAGGTAGCGGTGGCGTCGCTGGGCGTGGACGCGGCCCGGTTCGTGACAATGATCCTCTGCCTTTCGATTACAGGAGCCATGAGTGCTATGGTGTGGGCCGGCCCTCGCGTATATTATGCGATGGCGAAGGACAAGTTGATTCCAGCATACTTTTGCAGAACATCCGGTGCACAACGCACGCCAGTATACGCTATCTTTCTACAAAGCCTGTGGGCCTCGGTCCTGATTCTCTCGGGGAGCTTCGAGCAGCTGTTGATCTACAGCGGCACCGTACTCATGATCTTCAGCGCCCTCGCGGTGGGAGCACTCCTGGTCCTACGCCGCAAAGAACCTGACCTTCCCCGTCCTTATCGCACACCACTCTATCCCTTCGTTCCAGTGTTCTTCATTTTGATGTCCATCGTGATCATCTGGAACGTCGTCTCGGAGCGACCGCTGGAATCAGGCATGGGACTCGCGACCGTCTTGGCTGGAACGCCTCTGTACTTAATCTGGCAACGGTTCGGTGACACCCGCAACTTCTGAATCGATACCAGGGGGAGATAGGATTGAAAGTCCGGATACTGTTGTTGTCCTCAAACTCTTTCCCAAACTGATCGGCTGGTTCCATTTCAACGCGGCCGGCTTCTTGTTCCATTCGTCGACGACCTTCACCGATCTATTTGGTAGAATGCGGAAATTGGCAACAGGGTGGACGATTCTCCTGCCGCCTAACTCCCCAACCTCTCCGTCTCCTCATGTCTACGTTTGCACGGTCATTCTCCTAACGCTGCGATATTTGGATTGATCCTCTCTTTCAAACCTCATCTCGGTCGGTGGCACTCCAACTGCAAGACCGAAGACGCAAGTGCGCGGCACCCGGCGGTGCCGGATGTCAAGCACGATTACCACAACATGTAAGTCTTGGGCAGTTTCGTACGTGTAAGCGACTGTGTGTCACAGGAAACTTCTAGATTGAAGCCTGGAACGGCAAACGCAGATTCACTATTCACTATCCACTAACCTTCCCAACATTCACACAAGGAGGAACCCATGATTCGCACAATCGTGATCAGTCTTGCTACGGCCACCGCAATGGCCGTCGTCCCGGTCGCATGGGCGCAAAGCGCCAAACCGGAGCCCAGGCCGTACACCCAAGCGTTTCTCAAGAAAGCGGCTGAGATGCAGCAAGCCCAAATCTCGCTGGCCCTACTCGTCGACGGACGGGCGACCAGCAAGCGGGTGAAGGAATTCGCCGAGCACATGATCGGCGCCCACAAAAAGATCAGCCGGGAGATACAAGAGATGGCAGCTAAGAAGGGCGTTCAGTTGCCCTCGGAGTTACGCGACGAACACAAGCAGAAACTGAAGGAGATCACACCACTATCCGGCCACGCATTCGATCGCGAGTACATGCAGTACATCCTGTGGGACCACCAGAGGGATGTACAAGAGTTCGAGGAGAGCATGCAGGCGGTGGAGGATCCGGATGTGCTCCATTGGTCGTATAGGACCTTGCCGATGTTGCGGGCGCATGTGGAGGAGGCACGATGGATCAAGCAGTCGCTGCAGACGAGTTAGTCAGGAGAGACGGCGGCGGCGATGATGATGGAATAGAGATCGACCATGCGTGACCCCTGTTCTGTTCGCGACCGTGGTATCGCTGAGTGGCGCGCGGTCCCCCCGTGCGCCACTGCCACCCGAAGGGTTGTTTTCTCTCTGCTAGCCGCGAAACTCGAATGGATTGACCCCTCGACAAGGCTCTAGAATCGTCATCAGGATGATCCCGCGTCGCATGGTACGCGTGTTCGCATCCATGCGGAATGTCCGGGATATGTGAGGACGTCTCGTCGAGAATGCTTCCGTGCCAGGCCGCGCCAGGCCCGGTTGTTCGCTCGGACCACGTGGCTCACGTACCGGGGTCCGCTTGCTCTCCTGGAGGCGGGTAATCACTTCCCTGTCCGCTTCCTCCTCCTTCTGTTCAAGCCCTCGTTGTTTCCACACACGCATGAGCTGCGCTACCAGGGCCAGGACCAGGAGCACAGGGACTACCAGTTGCTCCCATGTCATCGGCGCTCCTCCTTCTTCGGACCGCCCGGCGGTTCCTCGCCCGTCCCCGCAATCGCGTCGCGCATGGAGGTGTCCGCTTGCACGTTCTTCATGCGGTAGTAATCCATGATGCCCAGGTTCCCTTGGCGAAACGCCTCCGCCATGGCCTTCGGCACTTCGGATTCAGCTTCCACCACCT
>Ga0224505_10000092_pt1 | contig 67971 bp, 69 predicted proteins | sample SF_Jan12_sed_USG_FD_169102 | JGI IMG/M metagenome (GOLD analysis project Ga0224505, IMG submission 169102) | Sediment microbial communities from San Francisco Bay, California, United States - SF_Jan12_sed_USGS_4_1 | ecosystem: Environmental > Aquatic > Marine > Sediment | place: USA: California...
CGCTCGACGGCCATCGTGCGGATGGTTTCCAGGGTGCCGTGATCCAGGGTTCGTCCGTCTCGCGTCATGGCAGAACGGATTATGACACACTCAACATGTGTTGTCTAACTTACTGACTGCTGAGTAAGGACGCCTCATATGTGTCCGATAGAGATGATGAAGACTGCGGTTGCCCATCCGCTAGGGTAGCCATCAAACAGTTTTTCGAACGAGACAATCTATGAACGCCCCCCATTCCGTTGCGCCAACGACTCCTTTGACAGTGGCCAAGATCATGTCGCGTCGAGTCATCACCGTCACGATGGATGACTCACTCGGAAGGATTCGAGAGCTCTTCCACGAGCACCGTTTTCACCACCTCCTGGTCTTAGAGCAACGAACGCTGGTCGGGGTCATCTCCGATCGTGACCTGTTGAAGGCCCTTAGCCCCAACATCGGAACTTGGTCAGAGACCGAACGTGATCGAGCCACTCTCCACAAGCGGGCCCATCAGATCATGAGCCGGAACCCAGTTGCAGCCCACGCCAACACCTCTATCGAGGCGGCAGCCCAATTGATGATCGAGAAGAATATCTCTTGCCTCCCCGTCACGACAAATGAGGGAATACTCGAAGGCATTCTGAGCTGGAAAGACATTCTGAAAGCGTTGCTGGCGGCGCCACACACGAACAGCTAATCCTGTGTAACGACAACCTTCCGACACCGTGCAAATCCCCTCATCCTCAGTCACCTCGCCGGACCCAAGCTTGCATCGACTACCCACAGCGCAGACTGCGGACATTTTCGGTACAACATGCCGAATAAGCGGGCCGGGCACTGGGATTCACCTGCCACGCCCGCCCCCCATGCTGAATTGCAAGACGCGACCCCCACCGACTCTTGGAGGGAATATGGAAATTCTGCTTAGCTCGTGTTGGCTTGACACCTACAAGGGTGAAACGTACTCTGGCCCCGCTTTCTGTCCGGTGGCCCGTACAAAGCGACTCTCAATTTGGAGAAAAGCACGTGGATCCTGAAATCACGTACTTGGCATCCGACGGTCTTCACTACGGCACCGAAGAAGCCCAGTTCGATCTGTATAATTTCCAGCCGTCTCACATCATAGACGAGCTGATTGAGTTCGCGCATAGCCCCTGTCCTCACGGCCACCTCGTCGAACTCCGAGGGCCTCACGGCATCGGCAAACAGTACCTTCTCCGCGCGACCGCATACAGAGGATCCGAACAAGGAAAACCAACGCTTTGCACAGTGCTTCAGTTCCCCAATAAATATGATCCGGCGACATGCTCCGACTCAGCCCTGTTTATTGAACAACTAAAAGAAACGCACCCGTATCTTCACAGCCCATCGTATTCGGAACGACTGACGAGGATAAAGGAGACCTTTCACAAGCACCAGAATTCCATCGTGAACGCCACAGCCGCCACCCTGATGGCAACTATGAACATCCCTGACTTGCTCGGCAGTGCTGTACTGAACAGTATGCTATCGCTGTGGTCTGACACACGCCCAGGAGATCATCTCACCTTCACGCCTGCAGAACAGTTTTATCGCTTCCTTAAACGCATTACGGACAATCATCGGCTGCTCCTCTATGTGCCGGATGGCGGAAGGAACTCTCTGGAAGTCTTTCATTGGGCTCTTGATTGCCTAGTACGACTTCCCAGCCTTGCCATGGTGGTGGGACTGGAGCCAGACACAGCCTCTCCTCCGTATCGAGGAAAGACCCCCCACACGATCACGTTATCTCCCTATCAAGAATCTGACATTGCGACCCTCTTGAAGCAGAAGGTACCGCACGCAACGCTCTCTCTCACTTTCATTCGGGCGTTTACACAACACACCGGGGGATACCCTGGGCACATGGCCCTGCTCTTTGCCCAATGCACACAGCTGGATTTATTCTCCCGTGAAGGAAGCGAACACATCTTGTTTGCGGAGACAGACGCCGCATCTGAAGATGAGCTGGGTGCCATATTCATCCACGGGGGACTCTACGCGCCGATCAGCAAGCTGCGGAAGACGGTTTACGACACAATGGGAGATGAACGAGGCCAGGTGTTCGACACATTCCTGCGTCTTGCCACCGCCTGTGGTGAATACATTCCCTTCGATTGGATAGTCGATTGCTTACAATTATCCGACGAAGATGCGGACTGGCTTGAAGATCGCTTAACTGATGAACTCAAAGAGTGCTTTACCTATCGAGGCGTTGAACTGAAGGCCTTCCCTAATTGCGAAATCTACCAGCCCATTAATCCCTGGCTCTCCGCGACGATCATACAGGCGCTGGGGAAAGACCTGGTTCAACAATCGGCGAGAAAGTTTTCGCTCTACCTCTCCGCACAAGTCCGTCCCACATCGGAAGAAGTTGCCAAACTATTTGCGGCCGTATTTCAGGCTACAGGCCAAGAGGCTGAATCGGTCCAAATGAACTAGCTTCTGGACTGCTGGATTGGGCACTGGAATGCCTCCGCACTCAAGGAGCGCCTGATCGCGCAGCTTGGCGAGCAACGCCTGGACCCAGACCGGTTGTGGAGCATCATTAAGGCCACCGATGGAACGTGGCCTTCTTGGCGCCGACTGGTTCTCCTCGAAGCCTATGGTGAATATCCCGGCAACATGCCCGATGACCGGCGCGTTCCCTGGAAATCTGACATGGGGATCTGTCTACTAGAATCCGGGCAATATGAAGATGCACGACAGGTATTTCAGGAGCTCCTCAACTCATATACTGCTACCAGTAATGATGAGTATCTCGTTAAAGCCTCGTTCCTCTCGTGTCTTGGATCGGTTGAAATATACCTAGACCAAGCACATTTCGCTCTTCCCTATTTGCAGGAAGCTGAAACCATTCAGCGAACTGCCTTACCACCCCTGCATCCCGCCTTAGCAGCGTCTCTCAACAGCCTTGGCGACTGCTTACGCGAGCTGGGCCGCCCTCAGGAGGCGTTGGAGAAACTGGAAGAAGCCGAAACGATTCGGCGGACCGTCTTACCGCCGCTGCACCCCAACTTAGCGCTGACGCTCTATCACCTAGCTAGCTGTCTACGCGACCTGAGTCGTCCGCTGGACGCATTGGAGAAATTGGAAGAAGCCGGAACCATTCAGCGAACCGCTTTGCCCCCCCTGCATCCCCACTTAGCGCTGACGCTCAATAACCTGGGCCCCTGCCTACACGACCTGGGCCGCCCTCAGGAGGCGTTGGAGAAACTGGAAGAAGCCGAAACGATTCGGCGGACCGTCTTACCGCCGCTGCACCCCAACTTAGCGCTGACGCTCTATCACCTAGCTAGCTGTCTACGCGACCTGGACCACCCGCTGGAGGCGTTGGGGAGATTGGAAGAAGCTGAGACCATTCTGCGCACTAGCCTCCCGCCCCTGCATCCCGACTTAGGGACGACCCTCATTAACTTGGGCGGCTGCCTACGCGAGCTGGATCGAGCACAGGAGACGTTGGAAAAGTGGGAGGAGGCAAGAACAATCTTCCAGTCACACGGGAGTCGCTTTGAAAGTCACATTCAGCGGCTTACCCAGCAGATTGATCAAATCAAAGGGAATGTTTGATTATTACGCGGGTCCTGATTAGCGGGGGGAACCTCTGAAGCGTTGTCGATGCACGCCATCGCCTTGCTCGCAGACGTGAAGCAAAACCTTCCAGCCCTTTCGTACCTGCCTCACATTAGTGCAGCGAACACACCCTACAGTGGGTCAACAATTGGGGTCACGTTTTGTCTTGTGCACGACAGCACCACAGACCACACAACATGACACGCCCGCTGCCTCAGAATGCCTCGATTCATGATTGAACAAATCGGTCACGTTCTGCCTGAGTCGGGACACGACAGGTCGCCCTTCGGCCCATCCACCGGTACCGGTGCCGCGCCACAAAATCATAGACCACATCGCGGAGGGGAGCTGGCACCAGCACACAGGCGTAATACAGCGGCCACCACCGGGAGAGCTGTCGGATCACCCTCAGGGCCGCTGCGGACTTGGTATAGACATGGCCCTCTTCCAGCAAGAGGAAGGTCTGATAGTCATGAGCGGGTAAGTTCAGAGCACGGAGGATGCGTTGCGCCTGCTCGGACTGTAGGGTCCCAAACTTGAACTGCCCATCTGGATCATGGGCAATCGCAACAGTCACCCAGGCATTGCACCAATTGCAGACCCCGTCGAAGAGAATCAGCCGCTCGTACTTGGTCCATTCATGCACGGAGGGATCGAGCTGGTCGTTCATCAACCGCCTTGCGTAGGACCTCTGGACGAGAAGCTGCTTCAGTACCGATACCCAATCGAGACCACGCCGAAGTGGAACCAACCGAACGCGAACCGCTCGTCGTTATCAACACCGCCTTCAAACATTCGATATCCCGCAGAGACAGACCAATGATCGGTGAGATCATGGCGGATCTTCGCGGCGGCATCGAAGGCACGCCCCTGTGGAGCCACCAGCCCATCAAGATCCACCACGGCCATCCAACGTGGCGCAAAGCGATATTCTGCATTGAAGCTAAGGAGCGGTACGAAGCCTACGTTACTATCAGTCGCTGTCGAGCCGGCTTGCCTCAACTCAACTTTGGCGTCGCGAATGAAGGCTGTTGCACCGGCACTCAACCGCCACGTTGATGATTCGTAGAAGAGATAGCGATAGGTCACTCGGTAGGAATCGAACTTGTAGTCCGATTCCACGGGAGCGCCGGGCGTAAAGGTGCCTCCCGCGAACAGCACCGGCGTGGTGAAAGACCCGGCCCCGGAGAATCCGAGTGGCTGATAGACGAAGCGGAGCGCATGCCGGCGGCCTGGGTGCCATGTCGCTTCCACCCGTCGTTGTACGATCGGAGTGCTGTCCTGAATGTCGGCGAGCGAGAAGCGCGTCCCTGCCGCTGAGTCAGGAATGTGAATCTCGTTCCGGCCCTGCCAGATCGCTCCGGTTTCAAATTCGATCTGAAACCGTCGCGCATCTGTCTCGGGGTCTGCCGATGCACGTGGAACCTCAATCCCGAAGATACATACCAAGACTGCCGACAATGCAACGGCCCGTCTTACAATGGCTTTGAGCATCGGGAAGGGCCTCCGTTGAATATCCGCACATAGATTGTGTGCTCATGCGATTACATAATGGCAACAGCCGGGCGTCCGGCTCTCTGGTTTTTACACTAACACCTCCTCACTCTCCTTACCACTCGGCTTCCAGATGGTTGGGGAGGGTGTTCATGAACCTAGGACTGGGAACCGGAGATGCTGTTCAGCAAAGAGGTTATGAAGATAATGGGGTGTGCGTTTTATCTTGATCGTCAGATACATCACACGGACTGCACCGAGTATCAGTGGAAGCAGCTGGCCTATGAATCGCCCGCTTTCGTCGCCAGCCATGCAATCATCGCGGCACTGAGGAGCATGAGCGAGGCGAGGATGAACGGCGCCCGGGAAATTCCCAGACCGTGCTGAGACTTGAGTGCTGAGTGCTGAGAGTGGCGTCGGATCGGATGAAGTAGGCGAAGGTCTGCGTGAAGAGGGTCGGCCCGATGAGGCCGGTGACGCCGTTGATGCTAGCGATGGCACCCTGCAGCTGGCCCTGTTCCGTACTGTTGACGCGTCGGGTCATGAGCGACTGGTTCGCGGGACCGACCAGGCCCCAGAAGGCCATCACGGGAATCCCGAGACAAAAAATCCAGCCTTCCGGCGCAAGGCCGTAGACGATGAGTTAAGGGGTGGTCTACCTTTATTTCTGCTAACTTCGCGGTAACCAAAGTCTTGATTGCCGCCTTGAACGCTTATGCAGTTAGCGTTTTGAGGAACGCCCAATAGGACGCTTGAGTATCTCGCTGATCTGTTTCTTTAGGACCGGCACATCCCGCTCGACCACCGCCCACACCTCTCCCAGGTCGATACCCAGATAATCATGGACCAAGACATGTCGCATCTTGATGATCTGTGGCCACGGGACTTGCTGGTGAGTCTTTCGAAAAGTGAGACTCAATTGGCTGGCCGCTTCACCGATGATTTGGATATGATGAATCATCCACGTATGGATCAGCTCGTCTTCTTCAAAAGCACGACGGCCGCGTTTCGCATACCGTTCGATTCGCTTGATGGCGTCCAGGATATCGTGCAAGCGACCGTGATCGTCCCTCATAGGGCGATCGCGTCTTTGAGAATTTCTTTTCGAATTGGGGGACGAAGGCCTCGTTCCGACGCCACGTCGACAGGCCTTTTGAGCAACCGCTCTAACTCCAAAATCAACGCGGAATGGTCGAGCAAGCTTCGCCCCTCATCCATCTCGACCAGGAAGTCGATGTCGCTCCCTCGCCGAGCTTGTCCCCTCGCGACCGACCCAAATACACGCACCTTCCGTGCGCCATGACGTTCGGCTATTTTGAGGATTTGTCGTCGCTTTGACCGTAGGAGCTGGTGGATACTCATCCTGATGACCTCTCCGCGCAGTCTAGCCAATTTCTGTGGGGAACGCCAGTAACCTGGCCTTTGTCCGTCGAACCCCATCTTCATCACCGACTTGACGACCTCCATGGTTTCGAGGCTTCGATGATGCGTTGCAGGAGCAGACAGAGCCACGGTCCGATTGCATCCAGATCCACGTATTCTTCATGCGACGCATGAAACCGGAGCCGACTAAACCGAAGCTGTCCTCAATGGTTGACCGCCGAATGGTGAGAGCGTCGGATTATCCGACTTTTCAATCGTGAGTCCTCCTCACATCCTCCATTGCCAAAGGATCAGTGGGTTCACCCTGTCTTGGACCCATCAGCTTTCGTCGCCCGCCATGCAATCGCGGCAGCAGCGAAGAGCATGAGGGAGGCGAGGATGAATGGTGCGCCGGGAAATTCGAACGATGGGCTGGGAACGGAATCAGACCGGATGAAGGAGGCAAATGCTTGCGTGAAGAGGGTCGGCCCGATCAGGCCGGTCACGCCGTTGATGCTGGCGATGGCGCCCTGCAGTTGGCCCTGTTCCGCACTGTTGACGCGTCGGGTCATGAGCGACTGGTTCGCGGGACCGACCAGGCCCCAGAAGGCCATCACGGGAATCCCGAGACAAAAAATCCAGCCTTCCGGCGCGATGCCATAGACGAAAAAGCCGACCGATCCGCAGACCAACCCCATCAGCACTGTCCTACGTTCGCCGAACCGGTTAGTTATGGGACCGATCAGTCCGCCTTGCACGATCATCGCAGCCACACCAACGCCCGCCATCATCAACCCGACCGCGGCAGGTCCCCATCCATAGCGATAGCCCATGTACAGAACCGACACACTCGGAAGCACAGCATGGGCGAGATACCCGAAGAACGCCACGGTCGCGAGGCCGAAGAGTTCATGGTGCGAGCGAAGCAGCGCAAGCAAGCCGATCGGATTGGCCCGCGCCCATGCGAAGGGCATTCGTTTGTCAGACGGCAGGGATTCGGGGAGCACGAAGAAGCCATAACAGGCATTTAGGAGGCTGAGCGCCGCCGCGCCCCAGAACGGCAGCCGTGGATCGATCGCGCCGAGCCAGCCACCCAAGGCGGGACCAAAGATAAAGCCGAGACCGAAGGCCATGCCGATCTTCCCAAATGCCGCCGCCCGCTGCTCTGGCGGCGTGACATCGGCAATGTAGGCGCCGGCGGTGCTGAAGCTGGAAGAGGCCATTCCGGAGATGACGCGGCCCGCCACGAGCCAGGCCACGTTCGGCGCGAGCGCCATCACGATGTAGTCCAAGCCCAATCCGAAGTTGGACAGCAGCACGATCGGGCGACGACCGAATCGATCGGACAGGGCACCCTGGATCGGCGAGCAAACGAACTGCATGAAGGCCCAAGCCGTCCCCATCAGCCCGTAGAGCACCGCCGCCTGTGCTGTATCGCCGGAGAAAAAATCTTCGACCAGTTTCGGCAGCACCGGAATGATGATGCCGAACGACAACATATCCAGCAGGACAGTGACGAGAATGAAGAGCATTGCCGCTCGGCGCGGGTCGGTTGATGGTGGCGGATAGCGTATCACCGCCGCATCCTAACAGACTTTTCCCCACGCAGCGTTTCATCGCATGGCGCACCGGTCATCCTTCATGCCTGCCGGCTTCGAATCCGATTGATTTCGATCCAACAGGCTGATGTCTACTCGCTACGACATCTCAAGGGTGTGTGGGTTCGGAAGCAAACCGGTGAAGCAATCAGTTCTGGGTCAGATGCACCCACTTCGAGATCGATGGAACGCCGTTTACGTCGACGAGGAACAGCATGTACCAGCCGGGTGGGGCGATATTGGGCTCGTTGGTCACCTTCGCGCTGATCAACCCGGCGCGCTGGGAGAGGATGTCGAGGTCCACCAACCGTTGCCCCGAGTCGAACGAGTGGGTGGTCACACCATTCTTGATGAGGCTGGCCCAACGGATATTCCCCGCCTGTGGTGATGCAATGACGATGGTCTGACCGTACTTCCACTCGGTCGGCACGACACCGATCACCGGTCGCGGTCCTTTGAAAAGGTACGGTGGACTGAAGACTTCCAGCCGCAGTTCCTCTTCGGGATCGGGTGGCTCCCACGTGACCGAGTGACCACCTTCTGGGTTCCCGCCTGCGGCCACCACCCGCCCGTCCGGCAACAGCAGAGCGGTCGAGTGATAGAGCCGGGGAACCACTGCGCTCGCCATCAGCTTCCAGGTATCGGTAGCTGGATCGTAGAGTTCTGCTTGCAGTCGCGCGAACGGCTCGTCCTCCTGCTTGAGTGAGCCTCCGGTGACGAACACCGTGTGGTCTGGCAATAGTACGGTGTTGAGATGCATGCGCGGCAGCTTCATCGGAGCGGCGGCGACATACGTCGGGTTCGGGCTATTCAGATCAACAATGCTCACCATGCCTGTTGCATCGGTCTTGTCTGCCTTGCCGACCGGCCCGCCGCCCATAATCATGACTTTTTGTTCCTGCGCCGGTGGCAACATCACGCTCGCCGACTGGTTGCGCAGAACCGGATCAAGAAGATCCGGCACGGGCTTCGTGTGCACCGGGTTCGTGGCGAGATCGATGATGCAGGGATCGACCTGCAACGGGTCATCCATGCGGCCGCCGGAGAAAAAGACCTTGCCGTTCCTGAGGAGGAACAGGTGCGCATAGAGCGGCAACCCAGGGAAGCCCGGCGCGAAGTTCTGTCCAGCCCAGGTGTTCGTACTTGGCGAGTAGATCTCCAGCGTTTGGTTATGGTCGTTCCCTGCTTCATTCAGACCAGTGGTTGCCAGGATCCGCCCGGTGCCCAGGGTGATGAGCGTGGGATACCAGCGGCCATGCTGCATCTCCTTGACGAAGGCCCAGGTCCCGGTCTGTGGGTTGAACACCGTGGCATCGGGGCGCCCCTTGAACGGGTTGTAGCCGATCGTACCTCCGGCAGAGAGCATCCGCCCGTCGGCGAGAAACGCGTCGCCCCCGCAGAAGAAGTCGAAGGGTTTTCCGTGCGCATCACGGATCGTGGGCGGATGGGAGAAGTTGAGATTGCCCGGACCGGGTGCCACGTTTGGGTCCCACACGACACTGGTGAAGATACCTTTGCTTTCGTTGCCAAAGTCAGGGCTGTTGAAGCGAACCGCGCTGCTCCCGGAACCGGCGAAAAAAAGCACCTTCCCCGTGTGCAAGAGAGCGGCATGTACCGCCAGCACACCGGAATGGAATGGGAGCACCTCCCATGTGCCTTCTCGCACCGGGTCGGGATCGAGATCCAGCACTTCGTAGAGTCCGGCATTCTGCTGCACCGCGTTGTCCACGGTCAGTACGAACATCTTGTGTTTGCCACCCAGCTTCGTCACCGCGATCCCACCACCTTGGTTCTCCCACGAAAACCAGTCCGGGACGCCATGCCAGGTACTCCAGCCGCCTACCACTGTGCCGTCCGCCTTGAGATTCTTGGCGATGCGGAAGAAGGCTTGGTTCTGACCGATGGCGTTGTCGATCTGAAAGATGATCAGATCCTTTCTGCCGACGTTATCCAGATCTGCCAGTGCAACGCCCGCACCCTGGTTCTCCCATGAAAACCAGTCCGGTACTTGGGTCCATGGACTCCAGCCGCCTGTGACATTTCCATCGGCATCGAGCTTTTTGCCGACACGGTAGTAGCCCTGGTTCTTCCCGACTGGGTTATCGATCATGAAGACGATCAGCTCCGGCCGGCCGTCGCCATCCAGGTCAGACAACGCAATACTGCCATGCTGGTTCTCGAAGGGAAACCAGTCGGGCACGGCAATCCAGGGGCCCCACCCGCCGGTGACGTTGCCATCGGCATCGAGCGTCTTGCCGATGCGGTAGTAGCCTTGGTTCTTTCCTTCTGGATTGTCGATCATGAAGACGACCAACTCCGGCCGGCCGTCGCCATCCAAGTCGGCGAGCGCCACGCCTGCTCCTTGATTCTCGAAGGAGAACCAGTCGGGGATCTCGATCCAGTTTCCCCACCCCCCGCCGACCTTCCCCTCCGGATCTAGATTCTTGCCGATCCGATACAAGGCCTTGTTCTTGCCAGGCGGGCTGTCGACCATCAGCACGATCAGCGCTTGTTGACCGGTGTTGTTTAGATCACTAACCGCGACTCCAGCGCCCTGGTTGTCCCATGAAAACCAATCGGGGATGTTCCTGAATGGATTAGCCATGATGGATCCCTTTCCACTGGAAGCGCTCGTACAGAGCAGTGATGCTGTGCGCGCGACACGTTGGCCCATTGGGATTTAACATAATTCCGTTGGCATCGAATACGAGTGCGAACGGACTCTCTACGAGCAGAAAAGATCGAGGTGCTTCGACCGAATTGCCGTGCCTCAGTGGGCTTCGCCATGGCTATGCAGGCGACCTGCTTAGAAGAGTTTGGTATGAGTCCGAGAGCCGTCCAGTATCACGTGTGGCGAGTGCTAAAAAACATCTCGGTTCCATGTTGGGATTTTTAATTCTACGCTTGCGTCTGAAGAGTAAGCAAATGCGAGGTCAGCATGAGTATGGACTTAACTTCGGTCGCGAGGACCGTTCTTACCCTATTTTCATTCATGTATAATGGGATGACTCTGCACGCCATTCCACGAATCTGATTCGATCGTTACGCGAACCTGCCAAAGGAGGAACGCCATGAACACCACGACAGCTGAAATCCCGATGCATCAGCAAGTTCAAACCTTTCTCAGTGCACCACGGAAGATGTTGATCGGTGGCCGATGGATCGATGCTGCTTCTGGGAAGACATTCCCGACCTACAACCCGGCTACAGGTGACGTGCTGGCCAACGTCGCTGAGGGCACGCACACCGACGTTGATCGGGCCGTCTCTGCTGCGCGGAACGCGTTCGAGAATGGCCCGTGGCGAAAACTCACCGCCTCTGAACGTGGACGGCTCATCTGGAAGCTCGCGGACCTGCTCGAAGCTCACCTGGAAGAATTCGCCCAGCTGGAGTCGCTCGATAACGGAAAACCGGTTGGCGTGGCCCGCGTGGCAGACGTGCCGCTGGCCGTAGACCTCTTCCGTTACATGGCGGGGTGGGCCACAAAAATCGAGGGCAACACGATCCCCATTTCGGTACCCTATACGCCCGGCGCTCAATATCTCGCCTACACGCTGCGCGAGCCGGTCGGCGTCGTCGCGCAAATCATCCCGTGGAATTTTCCGTTGCTCATGGCAGCCTGGAAACTGGGGCCCGCCTTGGCCGCCGGTTGCACCATCGTGCTGAAACCGGCAGAACAGACACCGCTCTCCGCCTTGCGACTTGGTGAGCTCATCTGTGAAGCGGGATTCCCTGACGGGGTCGTCAACATTGTGCCCGGCTACGGAGAAACCGCCGGCGCGGCACTGGCCGCGCATCCCGACATAGACAAGGTGGCCTTTACGGGCTCCACCGAAGTGGGGAAGCTCATTCTTGGCGCAGCCACCGGGAATCTGAAAAAAGTGTCGCTTGAACTCGGTGGAAAATCGCCCAACATCGTCTGCAAGGATGCCGATGTCGCGGCGAGCATTCCCGGGGTATCCAGCGCAATTTTTTTCAACCACGGCCAGTGCTGCTGTGCAGGATCCCGCCTCTTCGTGGAGAAGGGTATTTTTGACAAAGTGGTCGACGGCGTGGCTGAGGACGCAAAGAAGATCAAGGTCGGACCCGGCATGGACCTCTCGACCCAAATGGGTCCCCTCGTGTCGGATGAACAGCAACGTCGGGTCCTCAGCTATCTCGACTCAGGCTTTTCCGAAGGAGCGAAGGCCGTGGTGGGAGGACGGAAGTTTGGCGACAAAGGCTATTTCGTGGAACCGACCGTGCTGGTCGACACCACCCAGAACATGAAAGTCATGCAGGAGGAAATTTTCGGGCCGGTCGTCTGCGCAGTCCCGTTCACGGACTTAGAGGAGGTGCTCCCGGCAGCCAACGATTCCGTTTACGGGTTGGCAGCGGCGGTCTGGACCCGCGATCTCAGCAAGGCTCACCGCATTGCAGCCCATCTGCGAGCAGGAACGGTGTGGATCAACTGCTACAACATCTTGGACGCGGCGCTGCCTTTCGGAGGGTACAAACAATCAGGATGGGGCCGTGAGATGGGCCACGATGCGCTGGAACTCTACACAGAAGTGAAAGCCGTCACCGTGCGGCTATGAAAGATTTCCGGAGGACGAAGGGATCGGTGGGGAACTTCCATCCCCTGCCTTTCATCAGAAGAGCTTCGCGGAGATTCCGATAAACGGCAGCAGATAATTGACCCCGCCGTTCGGATAATTGGTGCTAGGATTGGAGATGTGATTGAAGCGGACTCCGGCGTTCAGCGCCCATGGTGCGGTCAGATCCCAGCTGGCGCCTACACCACCCCAGACCAGAAAGTTGAAATCCGATCCCTGCTCAGGAATGCGGCCGTCGAAATTTGTCCAGAGCGGGCCCCCACCGCCTTCGAGATAGGGCTTCAGTCGGTCGAACGAGGTAAGCGTATAGACAATCTTCGGCGTGACTCCTACGCCATATGCGCTGGTCGGTTCCGCAATCCCTAAGAATGCCGCTTCAACCCCCAGAGCGACTGAGCCACTCCACCACTCATGCCCGATTGAGTCCGTTAACGCTATCTGCCACGATGGATGCACAGCCACTCCGTTTAGCTTGGATGACTGTGTATCTATCACTCGCACCGGCAGCATTCCGCCGACAATGACGCCGACTGCCTGTCTTCCAACCCATGTCGACGGTGTCTCCTCTGCCATACCTGGTGATAACCAGGCCAAACCCGGGCAGAAATAGTGCCCCTGCACACACCCAGGTCATGCGCATGCAGAGTCACGCATGTGCCCTGACGCAGGTGGTGCTTCAATGAAGCGAGACGGCATGAGGTAGTATACACATGTGCGTGTACTGAACGACCGTTTTATCAGTCTCGTGGTTCATGCGGGACTGAACAGAGACTCTTGATTGCCTGGAAGTACGCGAATAGAAGGAGCTGGAACTCGTTAGCCCGCTTCGCGGTAACCGCAATCTTGGTTGCGACATTGCACACTCCGGCCGTCCTGCTTGCTGACTTTCTCCACGAGGAACGGAGCCTGACACGTCGGACAGGCCTTCGGAATGGGACGATCCCACAGCGCATACTCGCACTTGGGATAGTTGCTGCAGGCAAAGAACGAACGCCCCTTCTTGGTCCGTTTCTGCACGAGGTCGCCACCACAGTCCGGCTGCGGGCACTTCACACCCAAGGCCAACGGCTTAGTCGTCTTACACTGTGGATAGGCGGAACAGGCGATGAACTTCCCGAAGCGACCGGTCTTGACCACCATTGGGCTACTGCATTTATCACAAACCTGATCGGTGGTGATTTCCTCTTTGGGGACGATTTTAATCGTGCCATCCGGCAACTTTTCGAAGTTCTGGGTATTCTTGCAAGGAGGATCATCTTTGTACGCCGGGCAAGCGAGAAATTTTCCGTTTCGGCCCCACTTGATCTCCAACATCCGGCCGCACTTCTCGCAGGGAATGTCGGTTGGTGGTTCGACCGTATCTTTTGGACCGGGGATCGTCTTCGCGCGTTCCATTTCTCTGGTGAACGGCGTATAGAAGTCGCGCACCGCCGTGACCCACTGCTTGTTCCCCTCTTCCACTTCGTCGAGTTGTTCTTCCAGTTGCGATGTAAAATCCACATTGATAAGCTCAGGGAACCCCTTCATGAGGAAATCGTGGACGGTTTTCCCTGTTTCAGTCGGCACCAACCGTCCTTCGGTTTTTTCCACGTACTTCCGATCCTGGATCGTCGAAATAATGGCGGCGTAAGTCGACGGCCGCCCGATTCCTTTTTCCTCCAACTCTTTGATCAAGAGCGCTTCGTTGTATCGCGGTGGGGGCTGCGTGAAATGTTGTTTGGACAACATCCCAGGAACGGTTTGCCCTTCCTGCTCGATCAACCGTAACTGTTCGCCTTCAGCCAATGTCGGCAGCTGACGCTCGTCGTCATCCACCTCCTGATCGGCCTTTGGTTTCTGCGATGGCAACTCCTTATCAACGCCTTCCATATACACGATCGTATGGCCAGGGAACTTCACGACGGTTCCGGTCGAGCGAAACATATAGCGCTCCTTCGTCCCAACCGGTGCTGAATCGATCCGGGTCACGTCCAAAATGGCCGGCACCATCTGCGAGGCAATGAATCGATTCCAAATCAGCTTATAGAGATTGTATTGATCATGATCCAAGTATTGACGAATCGATTCGGGGTCGCGCGCTGCCGAAGTCGGCCGAATCGCCTCATGGGCTTCCTGCGCGGCTTTTGACGTCTTGTAGACATTCGGTGTCCCCGGGAGATAATTAGCTCCGAATCGCGACTGAATCACCTCGCGCGCATCGGTCATCGCCTCGTTCGAAATACGAGGCGAATCGGTTCTCATATAGGTGATCAGACCGGTCGCCCCTTCGGCGCCGATTTCGATCCCTTCGTAGAGCTGCTGCGCGAGAGTCATGGTTTTCTTTGGTGAAAAATGCAGTTTCCGTGCGGCTTCCTGCTGCAGGCGACTGGTGATGAACGGAGCAACGGGGTTCCGCTTTTTCTCACGGCGCTCAATTGACTGGACAGCGAATGACTTTCCCTGAATATCGGCGACGACTCGACTGGCCTGTTCGCCATTTTCAATCGACGCATCCTCGCTGTTGATACTGTGGAGCTTCGCCTCAAACGACGGCGGATTGGCCCCAGCCAGCAGCGCGGTAATCGACCAGTACTCTTCAGCCCGGAACGCCTCCCGTTCTGCTTCTCGTTCGCAAATTAACCGCATGGCAACCGATTGCACACGCCCCATGCTGAGTCCACGACGAACCTTGTTCCAGAGCAACTGACTCCCTTGGTAGCCGACAATACGATCCAAGATCCGGCGGGCCTGCTGGGCATTGACCAACTTCATGTCGATCTCGCCAGGCGATTGTAACGCCCGCTTGATGGCGGACTCGGTGATCTCGTTGAACAAAACCCGGAAGATCTTGCCGTCTTTCTTTTTCTTCTTCGATTTTCCGAGCAGCTCTTGCTCAAGATGCCATGCTATCGCTTCGCCTTCACGATCGGGGTCCGGCGCCAGGAATATCTTGTCCGCCTCTTCTGCCTTCTTCTTAATCTCAGCCAAGACCTTCGACTTCCCTTTGATCGTGACGTACTGCGGTTCGAAATCGTGCTCGAGATCGACGCCTAACTTGCTTGTCGGTAAATCTTTGATATGGCCCACCGACGCCATCACCGTATAGCCACGGCCCAGATACTTGGTGATAGTTCTCGCCTTCGTCGGCGACTCAACGATGATTAACGATTTTCCCATGCGTACTCCGGCTATCTCTGAAGAAGTCTACCATCCGTATCAAATCTTGGGGATTCGTGCAACTAGAATGGCAGTCGGCGACAATTGTCAGGAGATTAGGACCCATATATGCCTGCACACAAAATGGATTCGATTACCCACTCAATCAATAGGGTGAGCCATCCTCACCGCGATCTGATCATGACGCTCGTGCAGGGCTTTGAGCATTGGACTACAGACGAATGTATTGTTGCCCCGGCAACTGACGAATCCGTCCGCTCAATTCTAAGGACAGCAGCGTCGCCGACACTTGCGCGGCGCTCAACCCTGTTTGCTCAATGACCGCATCCACTGATCGTGCCTCATAAGACAACGCCTCGTACACCAACAGATCGTCTTGCCTGAGTGTTGCCTGCGCATCGAGCGGTGCGGCATCAAGTCGCATCATGGCCCGTTGACGCGCATCGATTTGTGGAAGAATCTCATCGAGAATATCTTGTGCTCCCTCGATAAGCTTCGCTCCCTCCTTAATCAGGCGATTCGATCCTCGGCACGCTTCCTCCTTGATGGACCCTGGGATGGCGAACACCTCTCGACCTTGTTCCAACGCAAGCCTCGCCGTAATGAGCGAACCGCTGTTGGTTGCGGCTTCGCTCACCAGCACACCCAACGAAAGGCCGCTGATGATCCGATTCCTTCGTGGGAAGTGATGACTGTGCGGTGCCGCCCCAATCGTCAACTCCGAGATGACGACCCCATGCGACTCGATGCTCCGACGCAGTGCCTGGTGTTCCGATGGATAGGTTCGGTCGATACCGCACCCCAGTACGGCGATCGTACGTCCTTTTCCGGCCACTGCGCCTCGATGCGCAGCCGCATCGATTCCCCGCGCTAATCCACTAACGATTGTGACACCGCGCTCTGACAGGTCTTTGGCAATCTCCTCGGTGAGAATCCTGCCGGACGCGGTCGCCCGTCGGCCAGCCACAATCGCAATGGCCACGTCGTCCTGCGGAGTCAACGTCCCGCTCATGAACAGCAACGGTGGCGGATCAGGAATGGCCCGGAGCCGAGATGGATAGGATGGATCAAATACCGTGAGTGTTCGGATGTTGAGGCGTTCAACGATCTTCACTCGGTGCTCAATCTGCCGACGGATATTCGGATCAGGTCCTCGCCGTATGGACTCAGCCACTTCCAGGCTGCAGCCGGCGCAGAGCAACTGATCCGTGGTCCCCGCGAGAGTGGTCTCGGCCGAACCCAACGCGTGGATCAGTTTAAGAAGCGTACGATCTCCGACACCGTCAATGGCTTGGAGCGTAAGCCACGCAGTCAATGATGCTTCATCCATCTGGGTCTCGCTGAAATGATAGGAGATTCGCCTCAGCCGGATGGCAGAACCTTGGCAATCACTCTCCTGGCGGGAAAGGACGGCGAGCGCGGCACCATACTAAAGAACGACCAGATCGTATTGTTCAAGATGCAACTGGCTATCCGGGGTGATGATGATCTTTGCCGAACAATCCCGTTCCAGTACTTCTATTCCATTGCGTTCTTCATCTTGCAGCAATTCCGCCACCGTCGGATGGGCTCCCACAACGATACGTTGTTGATCTGAAGCGGGCTCAATCCGTCGAATCTCCCGAAAGATTTCGTACACCACAGTCGTCGGAGATTTCGTATATCCACGACCTTCGCAGTAGCGGCAGGGCTCTGACAGCGAGCGCAAGAGATCCTCCCGAACACGCTCGCGAGAAATCTCGATCAAGCCAAGATCCGAGATTCTGGAGATTCTCGTCCGTGCCTTGTCTGACGCCATGGCATCCATCAGCGCATGGTAGACACGATCTCGATTCTTTTCACGCTCCATATCAATGAAATCGACGATGATAATGCCGCCGATTCCACGCAACTTGAGCTGATAGGCCACTTCTTTCGCCGCTTCGAGATTATTCCGCACGATGGTCTCTTCTTGATCGCGCTTCCCCACAAAGCGCCCCGTATTGACGTCGATCACAGTCATAGCCTCGGTATGATCGATGACCAAATAGCCACCCGACTTGAGCCACACTTTCCGGCTCAAGGCGCGCACAATTTCCTGCTCAACTCCCAAATGATCGAACAACGGCTCTTCCTTGTCGTAGAAATGAATCCGTGCCGTTTGTTCAGGAGAAAAGCGCTGCACAAACCCTCGAATAGCCTCGTATTCCACCCGTGAGTCGATCCAGAGTCGATCAACCTTTTTCCCGAACAAGTCCCGCACCACCCGGAAGCTGAGGCTCAAGTCCGAATGCAGCAGCGCAGGAGCGGGTGATTGTTCTCGCTTCGTCAACACGTCCTGCCAGAGCACGTGCAGAAAATCGACATCTGATTTGAGTTCGTCCTCTTTGACACCTTCGCTGACTGTCCGCACGATATACCCAAAGCCCTGGCGCCGAACTCGGCGCATGATCTCCTTCAACCTGGCCCGTTCTTCATCTCGCGGAATGCGCCGCGACACACCGATATGGTCGACGTTCGGCATAAAAACGAGGTAGCGTCCCGGTAGCGAAACGTAGGTCGTGACTCGGGATCCCTTGGTGCCGATCGGCCCCTTCGAGATCTGCACCATCAGTTCCTGGCCCTCACTCAGCAGCTGTTCGATAGGTTTGGCGCTCTGACGCTTGGGTCTGAGGATGTCCGAATCTTTTTCGTCTTCTTCCGCATCAACCAGCAAATCGCCAGGCTCTGCATCCTCCAGCAGGTCAGAGACGTGCATGAACGCCGCCTTTTCCAGACCGATATCCACAAATGCAGCCTGCATCCCCGGCAGCACCTTGGCGACTCGTCCCTTATAAATGTTTCCGACAAAATCTTTATGCTTGGCACGGTCTCCAAATAGATCGGTGACCACCCCGCCATCGAGGACCGCCACTCGAGTTTCCTCGCGCGCGACTGTTATCGCAATCTCAACTCCCATCCTGACTCCTTTGATCTGAAAGCCGCCGGGACATCGGGATTGCGATGGACGCGAGCTCATGCTCAGGTCCGGCGTTCACTCCACCCGTGCCTTCCGTCGGCTCTCGGTAGTATGTGCTCCGAAAGACAGATGCTCGCGGCCCTACCTTGCCGGTGTTCACTCAATAAAACAGGCTCAACCGCTTCCGCTTGATATTCAGCAATAAGCCTAACGATGCCATGGTCATGACGGTAGCGCTTCCACCGTAACTCACCAAGGGCAAGGGTATGCCGACGATCGGAAACATTCCAGCCGTCATCCCAATATTGACCACGATACAGAAACACAGCATCGCCACGATTCCGACAGCAAGCAACGCGCCCAGCTGATCTTTCGCTTTAGATGCAATCTCCAACGAGAGCCAGATTAATCCCACAAACAGCCCTAGAAGGATCAAGACACCCAGAAATCCCCATTCTTCTGCAAAGACGGCAAACACGAAATCGGTATGTCCCTCGGGCAAAAACTTGAGCTGGCTCTGCGTCCCGCCATGGAGTCCTTTGCCCAAGAGCTGACCAGAACCGATGGCGATCCTTGATTGCAGGGCATGATAGCCTTTTCCGCCTGGGTCATAGCCGGGGTCGACGAACGCCATAATGCGCTGTCGCTGATAATCATGCAAGGACCCCCAGACCCCCTCCCAGGCAAATGGGAAGAGCATGATTCCAAATAATAGAATAAATCCAATAGCTTGAGAGCGAATCCCGACCATAAGAAGCATGGCGGCATAGATCGCCACAAAGCTCAAGCCGCTCCCCAGATCTGGTTGCTTCAGGATAAGGAGAAGACCAGGCAATACCAAGAGTCCCGGCACGATGACGCGCTGCAGCCATCCTACACGAGGGGCTTTCGAGTAATAGTGCGCCAAGACCAATATGAGAATAAGCTTGGCGAATTCAGACGGCTGGAAACTGAACGGGCCCAACGCGAGCCATCGTTGTGCCCCCTTACTCGTTCGTCCTTCGAAGAGGACAAAGATCAACATTAACAGAATAAACACGTAGGCGGGATACGCAAACCGGGCAAGCTGGTGATAGTCCGACGCCCACATGACGAGGAAGGCTGCCGCACCCAATCCGATCCACATCAACTGTTTGAGATAATAGGGAGTGAGCCCCTTGTGCTGCCCCTGCGTCACGCTATAAATAGACACCACTCCAATCGCCAGAATAGCGAGAATCAGGCTCCCATAGCGCATATCGAAGCCGTCGAGACCGCGATGCTCAGTCAATCGCTCAATCATGACTCTGTGAATGAACCCTCATCATGTCGGCTCACAGCAGGTAATCCCGATGTGACGACAGGAGACTGTGAGGGCAGTTGCATGTACGCTTCAATAACTTCTTTTGCGAGCGGCGCCGCCGTGGCCCCGCCATGTCCCATATGCTCAGCCAACACCACCACAGCAATTTTAGGCGATTGCACCGGCGCGAAGGCGACGAACCAAGCGTGATCGCGAAACTTCTTGGGAATATCTTCCTCTGGCCCTGGTCGGAGCGCGGCCACCTGCGCCGTCCCCGTCTTCCCGCCGATTGTCACGATGGAGGACTTCGCTCTTGTCGCGGTTCCCTTCGTGACGACGTCAGCCAAGGCATCCTTGATGATACGGAACGTCTCCGGTTTCGCGTTGATTTTTCCACGAGGAACGGCCGGCAATTCTTGGAGGTTCCCCGTCGCTCGATCCATGACTGCCTGCACCAGACGAGGACGATAATTGACCCCATCGTTGGCAACGGTGGCCATCATGCTGGCCATCTGTAACGGTGTCACCGTCACAAAGCCCTGTCCGATGGCTGCCGAAATGGTCTCACCCGGCAGCCAAGATTCTCGCTTGGCCTTTTGCTTCCAGGCAGGAGACGGCATGATCCCGGATCGTTCCGATGGTAACTCCACGCCCGTTGCCCGTCCAAGTCCAAAGTCCTTTCCAAATTCTGCCATCACATCAATGCCCATACGCTGACCGACCGAATAAAAGTATACGTCGCAGGAATGGACCAGGGCCTCGTGTAGATCGACGTACCCGTGCCCGCCGGCTTTCCAGTCCCGATAGACTCGTCTGCCGAACCGATATCCACCGGTACAATGAACCGTACTGGACGGCGCCATGGTCTTCGTTTCCAGGGCAGCGACAGCCATCGGAATCTTAAAGATGGAACCAGGGGGATACTGCCCCTGAGACGCACGGTTATTCAGTGGACGCCCTTCATCCTGCACAATTTCAACCCATTGCTTTGAAGTCAGTTCTCGCGACAGAATATTCGGATCGAAGGCGGGCCGGCTGGCCATGGCAAGGATGTCACCGTTACTCGGATCGAGCGCGACGATGGCGCCTTGTTCTTCACCTAGCAGATCTTCGGCGAGCTTCTGAAGCCGGGCGTCGATCGTGAGATAGAGGTCGTTTCCAGCCTCCGGCCTTTCAACCACCGCGGCTTTCTTGACGTGACCCACTGCGTCGACTTCCACACTCTTTTGGCCGGCCATGCCTCGCATATGCCGATCATAGGATTTCTCAATCCCATATTGCCCCACAATGCTGCCTTGGTGAAGATCGCCAAATTCTGGCTTCTCAAGTTGATCCGCTGAAATTTCTCCCACATACCCCAGAATGTGTGCTGCAATCAGACCGCCCGGATAGTTGCGTTGCGACTCGACCTGAATCATGACGCCGGGCATGTCAAGCCGACGAGATTCAACGAGCGTGGCATCACGCAGAGTCATCCGGTCTTTGATTTTTCGTGGAAGCAGCTTACTGCCCCTGGTCTCCAATTTTTTTCTCACGACAGTGGGGTCCAAGCCCAGCAGTTCAGTAAGCTGGTGAATCAAGACTTCGCGATCCTTCACGTCTTCCAGCGTCACATAAAGACTGAAGCTCGACACATTATTGGCGAGAAGGATGCCATTCCGGTCATAGATCAGGCCACGAGCCGGCTCAAGCAAGACCTGCCTGGTGCGATTGTTTTCCGATAAATCTCGATAGTACGGCCCCTCAAGAATTTGCAAATGCCAGAGGCGAAGGCCCAATAGCCCCACCACCAACAACAGCCCCACACGCAGCCCCAAAAGCCTACGATGGAGGTCGCCAAACTCTGTCTCGGGATAATTCGTCGGTATCATGCGGAATTCCTAGATCCGATATTCAGAGACCCACTGCTCAAGACGAAAATGACTGCTGATCAGCCAGTAGACGGCTCCGCCGATGATCGCATCAAGAGCGGCTTGAGGCAGCACGATGGTCCAAAGAGCCCACCACCAATTTTGTTGCGCATTGAGCTGTAACGCGAAGGGCGTGATAAGCCCAACCAGACAAGAGATGGCGAGTAGCCCTACCACCAGCACAGCGGGGCTCAGATAGGCAACCTGCCGACCGGCGAGGCCCGCGATAAACCCTACGGCCCCCTTGATAGTAGCTGCCGAAAGGACATCTTGAGCGGAAAATAGACTCATCGCCCAGCCCACAGCCAGACCGACCAATAATCCCTCGAGCTCCCCTCCAAAGAGTCCGATGAGGCATACCGCCACAAAGCCGAGATCCGGCTTCACCCCCCACAAGCTGACGTGGGGCAGTAGCACGGACTGAATTGAAACAATTGCGGCGATGAGAGCCATGTAGAGCAGCGTTTTCACGATTTTGGCTTCGGCGCTCCAAGACGCTCTCCCTCTGTGGGAAATAAGGATGGGAGGATGACCAGTACCTCCTCCACGCGGTTCGGATCAACCTCAGGAGAAAGTTCTGCAGATTGGAACAGCGCTTCGTCCTCTTTATCGATTCTCGAGATGGTGCCGATCGCCAGACCACGAGGAAACCCTCCAACCAACCCGGACGTGACGACCCGATCACCGGGTCTCGCAGTGGACAACAACGGAATGTACTTGAGCCTAGCCACGCCGTGCGTGGTCCCTTCAACAATGCCCTCGTCTCTTGTCCGCTGGATCAAACCGGCGATCGCATTGTTGGGGTCCGTCAGGAGCAGCACCACAGCGGTGGAAGACGTCGTCTTCACAATCCGACCAACGACTCCGGCTGGAGTGATCACGCCTTGGTCCGACTGCAGCCCATCTGAGGTCCCCTTGTTCAGGATGATCGTCTTGTACCAATTGCCGGTGTCGCGGCCGATCACTTGAGCGGCGACGAGAGTCGACAGCGCTTGTTTCTTGAATTCCAATAAGGCCGCGAGTCGTTCCGTCGCCGCCGCCGACTCTCGTAGCTGTGCGTTTTGTTCCTGGAGAAGGTCCATCTCCCTTCTCAACTGCCTGTTGTCTTCTTCAACCCCCTGGAGCGCCATGTACTGGCTCCACACGTCGGCAATCCGATCATGGATGCCGGCGACGGCTTGGAGAGGCCAGCTGACGATCCACCCAAATGGACTTCCTACCGTTTGGAATACCGTTTGGAGTTGGCCCGGCAACAGGAGGAAACCGAGGACAAGAATGACAGCAAGCGCAAGGGCTACACGCCGGGCGCTGTAGGAGAGGCGGAAATTGACCATCCGCATGAGGGATGGCATCTTTACCGAAGGTTATTTGCTTGCGACATGACCGATACTTTCCGAAGGAGATCCAGCTCGTCCAATATCTTGCCCACTCCCAACACCACGGAGGTGAGCGGATCGTCCACCGTAATGATCGGCAAGTTCGTTTCTTCGCGAAATCGCGTGTCCATCCCTTTGAGGAGGGAGCCGCCTCCAGTTAAGACGATTCCACGATCGATGATATCCCCGGCCAACTCTGGCGGGGTGTTTTCCAGTGCGATCTTGATGGCATTCACGATTGTCCCAATAGGTTCGTGCAGCGCTTCACGAATCTCCGCGTCGTCGATAACCAATGTCCGTGGAATACCCGAGATCAAATCGCGCCCCTTGATCATCATGGTTTTCCGCTCTTCAAACGGATACGCGGAGCCAATCTCAAACTTAATTCGCTCCGCCATATGCTCGCCGATCAATAAGTTATATTTCTTCTTAATGTAATTCATGATCGCTTCGTCCATGCGATCACCGGCGACTTTGACGGATTCACTGTACACGATCCCGCCCAGAGAAATGACGGCGATGTCCGTCGTTCCGCCCCCTACATCGACCACCATGTTGCCCGACGGTTCCGTGATCGGCAGTCCAGCCCCGATCGCCGCCGCGACGGGCTCTTCAATCAAATAGACTTCTCTGGCCCCAGCCAATTCAGCGGAATCGCGAACCGCCCGTTGCTCTACCTGGGTAATTCTGGACGGCACACCGATGATGATGCGCGGGCGGACAAAGGCGCTTCGGTTGTGGGCTTTTCGGATGAAATGTTTCAGCATCTGCTCGGCCATTTCGAAGTCGGCGATCACGCCCTCCTTCATTGGCCGAATCGCTACGATATTCCCTGGCGTTCGTCCGAGCATTTTCTTGGCATCGGCTCCGACGGCCAGCACCTTCTCGCTTTTCTTTTCAACCGCGACGACAGAGGGCTCGTTGAGCACGATGCCCTTCCCGTGGACGTACACGAGGGTTGTCGCGGTACCTAAGTCAATTGCTAGGTCGTCGGAGAACCAACCGAACACATCTCCCGGGAACCCCACGGCGTCTCTCCCTTCATCTTGGCTGGACGAACTGCTGTCCAACCGGTGTGCTTGGCGAATGCCTTACTCAGTCTGGAACGGCGAGCTGCCCGGCATCCAATACTTGGGTCCTGGCCACTTCGTCGCCCAACCGACGACCCTGCTCATTCCCAATGATCAAAAAACTCTCGAACGCGAAAATGGCCAGAGACACGAGCCATCCGATGTAGGGGATGGCATATGCGATCTGTGCTCCACCCAGCGGTAGATTCCGAATGATGGATTCGCGGAAGCCGACCGTGCCTCGACCATCCAATCGCATGGTTTGCAAGCCCACCAACCGCTTGCCGATACTTTTCCCACCCGCAAACCCATCGGCAATCAAGATGTAGGCCAGACCGGATAGAAAGCCGACCTGAGGAGCAATTTCGCCTGCGGCGACCACGATAAACAGATCGATCAACTTCGCGATGAATCGATTCAGGACATGGGCCTTCGGATAGACCTGTGATGCCGGCAACGTCGAGGTTAGCCCCTCCCCTATCAAGGAATCTCCTTCTAATTTGTCGCAAATTATAACAAAACGAATCATCTTGCACAAACAAAGACCGAATCTTTTTTATAGGTTTCTTTTCAGGTCTACACCGGGCCGGTTCACCACCTTCTCAAAGCCTGGACGGTGGGTATCCGAGCACCAGGAACGTGTTTTTCAGGCTTTCCCAAGCAATGAGGGATGCACCGCACTTGCCTTCTACCCTTTGCATCAGTAAACTACCACTCTTTCGAGGAAGGGGCCGAGATGATCAAGACAATACGGGATGCGGCGCACAACTATCCCTGGTTGCTCAAATCCATCATGATTACTTTGGCCGCGGCCTTCGTCATTACGATGGGTTGGTGGGGATTCGGAGAAGACGCCGGTGGACTTGTCGCCAAGGTTGGAGAGCAAACCGTTTCCCTCGATGAATTCAAACGAACCTATGAGAATATGCGTCGCATCTACAAGGAAAATGTCACCAGTGACTTCAAAGAGGAGGAGTTCAAGGAGTTCGTGGTCGGGCAACTCGTCGAGAGTCGCGTCTGGATCATCGCTGCCGAAGAGATGGGCGTGAGGGTTTCCCAAGCGGATTTGCGCGAAGCTATCATGCAAACTCCGGTCTTCCAGAAGAATGGGGCTTTCGATCCAGAGTTATACCAGCGCATCCTGGCTGCCAACCATTTGACACCGGCTTCGTTTGAAGCGATTCAACACCAAGAAGTCCTGGCGAATAAAGCTCGAATGATCGTGCGGGATTCTGTCGCGCTGACCCCTGCGGAGATCGCCGAAGGACAATCCCTCATGACGAGGCCGCAAGATTCCGATCCCACCAAGGCAGTCGAAGCCAAACAACGAGTGATGGATGACATGCTGTTGCAGAAACAGCAACGGGCCTTAGTCTCATTCCAACAGTCCATGAAAGCCAAGTTACCCATCACCATCCGCAGGGAACTGCTGTAAAATTCTCACTGCTTTTCTTGAGTCAGAATGGACTAGCTGGCGGCTAGAGGATCAACATCGCGTCGCCATAGCTGTAGAAGCGATATCGTTCTTTGACCGCTTCTTCGTAGGCCCTGCGGATCGGCTCGATCCCGGCGAAAGCTGAGACCAGCATCAACAGGGTGGTTCGTGGCAGGTGGAAGTTCGTCATGAGGGCATCGACGACCTTGAACTGAAATCCCGGCGTCATGAAGAGCCGACTTTCGCCGGACATCGGAACAATCTCCCCTTTTTCTAGCGCCACAGTTTCCAGCGTGCGCACGACCGTCGTGCCGACGGCCACTACTCGGCCACCAGCCCGTTTGGTTTCCTGGATGGCTTTTGCAGCCTCTTCGCTGATTGTGAATCGTTCTGCACCCATCTGGTGATCCTCGATCCGTTCTGTCGTGACCGGTTTAAACGTCCCTGGACCGACATGGAGTGTTATGGTAGCAACGGTGATACGCGATGCGTTCAACCGTCCAAATAGTTCTTCGGTGAAGTGAAGGCCAGCCGTCGGTGCGGCGATCGCACCCCCCTGTTTCGCAAAGACCGTTTGATACCAGTGGTGATCTTTTTCCGTCGGCGCGCGCTTGATGTACGGTGGGAGCGGCATCATCCCATGGGTTTCAAAGAGTCGTGTGATTGGCTCTGGGCTCTCCACGATCACCTCAGTTCCCGTCGCATCTCGCTTGACGATCCTGGCACGGGAGTGTTGATCGAATCCGATGACTTGCCCGACTCGGAAAGTGCCCTTCACCATAATTTCCCACCGCTCTTCGCCCAGATCCCTCACGAACAACACTTCAACTGGCTTTCCAGTCGGTCTCTTGATTCCCGGCACCCGTGCTGCCAAGACCCTTGTGTCGTTTACGACGAGGAGATCGCCTGGCCTTAATAGATTTGGAAGGTCAGCGACATGGCGATGGGTGAGCTGCTGCGTATTTCGGTTGAGGGTCAGTAGCCTCGCGCGGTCGCGCGGAATGATCGGCTCCGCCGCGATAAGCGAGGGGTCAAATGGGAAGTCGAAGTCGGACAGTTGCATTACGGGGGTGGAAGAAGGGCGTGGGGCATCGGAGGGGCCTGAGTCAAAGACGCGTCCTGAAGTTCTGTCCCGGGATAGTAGTAGCGAAGAATGCTCGCAAATGAGTAGCCCAGCTCTGCCAGCTCTTTTGCGCCCCACTGGCAGAGTCCGACCGCATGGCCCGCTCCGTAGCCGGAAAGAATGAGTTCCTCCCCAATGGACTCGATCGTAAACTGAGTGCTCGGCACAATTGTATACCCGACCGCTCTGCGTAGATCCTCTCCACGAACGATACGCTCCCCCTCGGAATGCACAATCCGCAGCGTCGCCACTCGCCCGGCACGACTATAGGCAACCGGGGAGATAGACTGGATTGTTCCAACCGCAAATCCATGTTTCCCTAAGTTCTTCTCCAGCACGTCGAGCTTAATAGATGTTTTCCATTGATAAAATGGAGACTCCAGGTCGAACGGGCATTCGACGCCTTTCAAATAGGGCAGATCCATGGACCATACATTCATCGCGTCTTCTGTGACGCCGGCAGCAGTTGAGGAGAATGCAGCGTAGATGGGAGCCCCCTTGTGCGTCACAACCAGTCCGCGGGTAGACTCCACTGCTTGTGCGACGCGCGCATCGAGGCCCTGCCTGCCGCGATAGACCTGATCTTGGGTCCCGGCCGCCACGTCATAGTCGCGAGTGGCACTCAACATTTGCTGATACAGCGCATACGTTCTTGCAGCGACTGCCTGCACTTTGAGCATTTCGAGATGCCAGGTTGAGTTAACCTCAGCAGGCACCACACCCTTCACATACTCCTCCAGGTCAACGTAATTGACGACGTGCAGCCCTTTACCTCTCCGGATAAGTTTGATCGCCCCACTGACTTGCAGTGCGCCTTTTTCATCACCCGCATGGCGCACGGCCCGAGTACTGTTTTTGGTGATCCAGAGTTTCAGGTCGTGATTTCCCGCCCTCAAGGTCAGTTGATCAGTCACCACAGGTTTCCCGTTAACAATCAAGGCTCGGCCGCGAACCTTGATCTGCAGAGCCGACCGATACGACCACGCTTCATTGTGCCGATCCGTCACCCAAATGGGCTGATCACTCAAGACTTCCAATTGTTGGACATCCGGAGCCAACAGAACGCGAATCGATGGCGCTGCTTCGGCCTCTGGCATGGCGATAGAGCCAACCCAAACCCCTAATCCAAGGACGAAGGCCCAACGTCGGGTTGCGATTATCTGCGAAAGAGCCATCCTATGAAATAGAATAGCAGACTTAGAAGAATGCTGAGGGCAATACTTGTCCCGATGGGAAAGTAGACGCTAAAATTCTCTCGTTTGATGGAAATATCACCGGGAAGCTTCCCGAACCACCCGAACACGTTTCCGAGACCTGGAATCCGGTCGACAAGGATGAACAGAAGGCCGAGCGCAACGATTCCAAACCCGATTCCAATTAGGATCTTGCCAAAGGTGGCCCATTCCGGCATCAACTTTCATCCCAACTGGCAGAGCATCTCAGCACATCGGGAGATCGGTGCGCTATCTGCTAGCCGTTCACCAGGCATTCCGCAATCTGAATGGCATTCAGCGCCGCACCTTTCCGAAGATTATCGGAGACGACCCAAAGATTGAGCCCGTTTGTGATGGACTCGTCTTCGCGGACCCGACCGATGTAGACCTCATCCTTTCCGGTTGCATCGAGCGGCATGGGATAGAGCTTTTTCACTGGATCGTCGTACACAATCACCCCCGGCATGGCGGCTAGCGCGGCACGCGCGTCATTCGCCGTCAGGGGTCGCTCCAATTCGACATTGATTGCTTCAGAGTGGCAACGCAGCACGGGGACTCGCACCGTTGTCGCTGTGACCCGAAGGTTCGCGGCGCCGAGAATCTTCCTGGTTTCTTTCGCGATTTTCACTTCTTCCGAACAGTCGCCCCCCTCGCCGAACGAACCGATGTGCGGCAACAGATTGAATGCGATCTGGTAGGGATAGACTTTGGCCGTCACGTCGCGGAACGCCAGCAAATCCTTCGTTTGATCCATGAGCTCATCCATCGCCGCCGCGCCGGTGCCCGATACCGACTGAAAGGTCGTGACCACCACGCGCTTCACCCCTGCGGCATCGTAAAGCGGCTTGAGCGCCATGACCAACGGAGTGGTCGTGCAGTTCGGGATGGACACAATGCCCCGAGGCATGTCATGCAACGCAGAGGCGTTCACCTCAGGGACCACCAAAGGGACCCCATCATCCATACGAAACACGGCACTGTCGTCGATCACGGCAATACCGGCTGCTCCCAAACGATGGCCATATTCTCTGCTAATGGCATCGGTCGCGGAGATAAACGCAATGTCTACGCCGTCAAAAGATGAAGAGTCGGTCAACTCCTCAACCGTGTACTCTCTACCTAGACAGGCCATCACCTCTCCGGCCGATCGGGTGGACGCGAAGACCCTCAGGTCTATCATCGGAAACTTGCGCTCTTCTAAGATTTCGAGCGTTTCCCTACCAACTGCACCGGTCGCACCAAGGATCGCTACTGTGTATCCAGATTTCTTCTTGATCATGAAACGCCTACTCCAAGGCCAACATGCGAATACGATGGTTAAAGGTGTCGGCGACCAACAGCGATCCATCGCGATCAGCTGCAATGCCGAATGGATAGCATAGACCGGCTTCGTTTGCAGCGCCGTCATCACCGGAATACGAGGGAGCACCGATCCCTGCCAAGCGGAATGCCACTCCAGATCCCCAATCCCATTGCCGAATGAGATGGTTGTCTGAATCGGTCAGGACAAGATCCCCGTTTTGATCGATCGCGATGCCCGTCGGGCGTGAAAGACTTGGAGAGGGAGGGTCGGACGGCGACTCATACCGATAGGCTGTACCATCACCCGCCACTGTGGAGATCAGCCCTGACGAGAGTTGGACGCATCGGATTCGACCGTTGAAGGTATCGGCAATAAACAATCGGTCATCTACCAGAGTCAGGCCACCAGGCCCAGCGAGGGCGGCGTCAACCGCAGGCTTCCCATCTCCGTCGTATGTCGCGGCTCCAGTTCCAGCGACGGTCTGAATCAAACCGGTGTTCAGGTCAACCACCCGTATACGATGGTTGGATTGGTCGGCAATATAGAGTCGGTTGTTTTCATCGATGATCAGAGCGGCTGGTTCATTGAGAGTCGCCTGATGGGCAGGCCCCCCGTCACCGGAGAACCGGGCTTGACCGGTCCCCGCCAGTGTTGAAATAACCCCGGTCGCCGCCTCGACCATCCGGATTCGATGATTCATCGTATCGGCGATATAGATATTTCCTTCTCGGCCCACAGCCACCGCATTCGGGAAGCTGAGACGTGCACTCAGCGCTGGTCCCCCATCTCCTCCGTATCGCTTTGTGGACGATGTCCCATTCGCCCAATACCGGACCGTTCCACTTAAATCCGTGTGTTGGGTGTACGATGACCGGCGGGCCTCCGCAAGACCATCATCGGCGAGAGGATCCTCCTCAGTAACCTCTGGTGCGATATCTTGCGGCGCGGCCACATCCACATCTTCATGGACCGGCATACCGGCGACCGTCGAAATGACCCCGGTCGCTCGATCAATTTTTCGAACGACGTGATTTTCCGAGTCCGCCACGTACACATTGCCATGGCCATCGAGAGCGACACCTTTCGGTTCATTCAGGCATGCCAGCACCGAAGGTCCGCCATCTCCTGAAAAGCCGGATGTGCCCTTACCCGCCAATGTCCTGATTGTCCATGCGGAAAGAATGGGAGCCATACCTGGAGATCGATGGCTAGCTGAGGTTTTTGACGATCGCATCGCCCATCTCAACAGTCCCGACGATCTGTGCTCCTGGGCTCTGAATGTCCTTGGTTCGATAACCGAGATCAAGGGTTTTCACAATGGCTTGCTCGATGGTTTCCGCTTCTTTCTCAAGTTGAAATGCGTACGACAGCATCATAGCTGCCGACGCGATGGTCGCAATGGGGTTGGCGATATTCCTGCCTGCAATATCCGGGGCACTTCCGTGAATCGGTTCAAACAGCCCAACCTTAGCCCCGATACTGGCTGAGGGCAACATCCCGATCGAACCGGTGAGCATCGCGGCTTCATCGCTGAGAATGTCTCCGAACATGTTGTTGCAGAGCAGTACATCGAATTGTCTTGGATTCCGCACCAATTGCATCGCGGCGTTATCGACATAGATGTGCCCCAGTTCAACGTCTGGATAGGATGCGTGGACATCGATGACAACCTTGCGCCACAACTCAGATGACTCCAACACATTGGCCTTATCGACGGACGTCACCTTCTTGCGCCGCTTCCGTGCGGCTTCGAATGCGACTTGAGCAATGCGTCGAACTTCCTCCGTCGTATAGACTTCCGTATTGACCCCTCGTTCTTGCCCGTTCGGCAGTTTTTCAATGCCTTTTGGCTTGCCGAAGTAAATTCCACCTGTCAGTTCGCGAATCACGAGGATGTCGATCCCTTCGACGACCTCGCGTTTCAATGTGGAGGCATCCACCAGATTGGAATACACCTTAGCCGGCCTCAGATTGGCATAGAGCCCTAAGGCTTCCCGAATTCCTAAGAGGGCGCGTTCCGGCCTGAGACTGTATTCCAAACTCTCCCACCGAGGACCTCCCACCGCCCCCAATAAGACCGCGTCACTTTGTTTGGCAAGTGCCAAGGTATCGTTCGGCAACGGCACGCCGAACTTATCGATCGCCTGCCCGCCGATATCGGCCGTTGCAAATTCGAACGTATGTCCGTATTTCTGAGCGATCACCTTGAGGACTTTGACGGCTTCAGGAACGATCTCACGCCCGACTCCGTCGCCGGCTAACACCACTATCTTGGCCTTCACTGCTGCTCCTTTCGATCCTACAATCGACCCTTGAATCACCCTATGGTCTACTCCAAGACCGTTTCATCTTCCTCACCCCAGGCGGGATCAACCAGACATAGGAACTCAATATCGACTTCTCCCGTATTTTCGAGACACTGCTCCCCTCCAGGCTGAACATAGACGGTCACCCCGGCTTCGATCAGCATGACCTGGTCATTGACCATGAATTGCCCTTGCCCGGAGATAAAATAGTAGACCTCGGACGAGGTCAGGATATGTCGTTTCGACCGTTGCCCTGGACTCAATCTTCCGTGGGCAAGACTATACCCCAGCTCGAGGGGGTACTTCGCTGGATGAAAGATCTCCCGCAAACGGGTATGGTCGCCGGCCACAAACTCCGGTCGATCCCCCAACGCAACCTTCCACACGCCCAAGCCCCCTTCCGAGGAAGCAACTCAGCTCAAAGAATAAAACTGTACCGTGCGCATCCGTGTCAAATCAAGTTCACCTTTTGTTCACCTTGCGCCTGTTTCGTCGCGAGGTAGGCGAGCTTGTTTAAGGCACTGAGATAGGCTCGAGCGGAGGCTGTAATGATATCGGTATCGGCCCCATGCCCGGTAACTGTCCGGCCATCCTCTTGAACCCGCACCGACACTTCGCCCTGTGCATCTGTCCCACCGGTGATCGCTTTCACCACATACATCAGCAGCTTGCTCTTGGTCTGCGTGATCGCCGCAATCGTGCGGTAGACGGCATCCACTGGCCCGTCGCCTGTTCCGGTTTGAACAACGGCCCTGCCGTCGACCTCCAGTTCTACAGTGGCGGTTGGAACCTGTTTTGTTCCGCTTGAGACGTGCAGTGTCTTCAATGCGATGCGGTCGGCCATCTTCGATAACTCTTCCGAGACGATGACCTCGAGGTCTTCTTCGAAAATCTCCTTCTTTTGGTCGGCAAGTTTTTTGAATCGCTCGAAGGCATGGTTCACCTCTTCCTCACTGAGCTGGTATCCCAACTCTTCCAGGCGCTGACGAAAAGCGTGCCGACCAGAGAGCTTTCCCATCACCATCTGGCTCTCAACCAATCCGATGGATTCCGGTCGCATGATTTCGTAGGTCGTCTTGTCTTTGAGTAAGCCGTCTTGGTGAATGCCCGAGGTATGGGCAAAGGCGTTGGCCCCCACGATGGCTTTATTGGGTTGTACAACCATGCCCGTGATCTTGCTGACCAAGCGGCTGGTCTTCGCAATCTCTTCCGTCCTGATTCCGGTGTCGGCTTGATAGAAATCCTTCCTGGTCCGAAGGCCCATGACAATTTCTTCCAACGAGGTATTCCCCGCCCGTTCCCCAATGCCGTTGATTGTACATTCCACTTGGCCGGCGCCATTGATAATGGCTGCCAGGCTGTTCCCCACCGCGACACCCAAGTCGTTGTGGCAATGGACGGAAATGACGGCCTGCTTGGCATTGGGAACTTCGTGGCAGATTCCCTTGATCAGCGCGCCGAATTCCTGAGGAACGGCATAGCCCACCGTGTCGGGAATGTTGATCGTGCCGGCCCCTGCGGCAATAACCGCCTCGATGACCTCATACAGAAAGGATGGATCCGAACGACTGGCATCCATCGGGGAAAACTCAACGTCGTCGACATAGCCGCGAGCCCGCCGGACCATTTCCACGGCGCGTTGTTTGGCCTGTTCCCGGGTCATCCGAAACTGGTGCTTGAGGTGAATATCGGATGTCGATAAAAACGTGTGGATACGAACCCTTGGGGCCCCTTTCAAGGCCTCCCAGGCTCGGTCAATATCCTCCGGACGCGCTCGTGCAAGACTGCAGATCGTCGGTCCTTCGACTTCTTGAGCGATCCGCCGGACCGCCTCAAAATCTCCAGGGGAACTATAGGCAAATCCTGCTTCGATGATATCGACACCGAGCCTCGCCAGCTGTTTGGCCACCATAACCTTTTCTTCCACGTTCATACTGGCGCCAGGCGATTGCTCGCCGTCTCTCAACGTCGTATCGAAAATTCTGATCATGCGTGCCATGTTTGACCTCCGATCACAGGCTACTGAGAGAGTCCATTCGGGAAGCTCGCAAGGGATGAAACCCCTGACGTGTACACGGTGGGAAGGCTTTTTCAGCGGCGTGCACAAACACAAAAGCCTTCATCCCACTCCAACAGGGACGAAGGCTCGACACGCGCTTCGTGGTACCACCCTGATTTAGCCTGAAAACCAATTCGGTCGCTCAGGCCCTTCGTTAGGCCCCTTACGGGGGCAGGACGGAATCTCTTACTACTATGTTCAGAGATTCGGCTCGGAGGCGAGTTCAACGAGATCTAGGCTGGTTTGCACCACCCACCAGCTCTCTATAGGATATGCACTACCCTGATTCTAGATTGTTCGCCTACTACTCCTCGTCTTAGCCATTCAATACTTCTGAGTTCCTCCAGCTGTTTACTGTTATGATCTTGTCTCGACCGGCGATGGATCGACTTTCCCAGCGCTTTTTTTCCCGGCAGACGGAGCAACCAACGAAAACAGCTTTTCGGCCGGCCCCATCAGCGCATACCCAGCGAATACGACAAAGAGCATGACCGCCGGCAAAGCCGCCACCATCATCAACGCGAGAATCCCCCAGACAAGATAGGTGATTTGTCGGTGGCCCCTAAACTTCAGCTCTTTGAAGCTGCGGTACTTGATAGTACTGACCATCAGGAACGCTAGTACCAAGGTCATAATCAAGACCACGATCGGCTTGGCTTCTGCTCCCATCTTGAGAATGTAGTGATCAAACACCACCAGCGAAGCCACCACGCCGGCTGCGGCTGGAATCGCAAGCCCGGTAAAATATTTCCCGTCGGCTAACGCGACGGTGGAGTTGAATCGCGCTAATCGCACAGCTCCCATCGCCACATAGGCAAACATGACCGCGACGCCGAACGTCCCCTGACCGCTCAACGCCCAGGAATAGATCAACAAACCCGGTGCAACGCCAAACGACACCACATCAGACAACGAGTCATACTCCAGACCGAATTGGCTCGTACTATTGGTCAGGCGCGCCGACTTCCCATCAAGGACATCAAAAATCATCGCGACGAGGATCGCAATGGCCGCTTCCAAGTAGTTGGCGTTAAAGACGGAGAGGATGGCATACACTCCGCAAAACAAATTGCCGGTCGTAAACAGATTTGGGATGAGGTGCATGGCGGCCTTCCGCCGCTTCCCTTCCTTCCCAAACGAATTTTTGAAGCCTGCCGTTTTCATGGCAACTCCCCCACAATCGTTTCGCCGCCTTTCACTTGATCCCCGATCGCCACACGAATTTTGCTCCCGATCGGAAGAAAGGTATCCATTCGTGACCCAAAACGAATCAACCCGAACCGCTCACCTCGGATCGCCTGATCCCGCGGAGAGACCCAGGACACGATACGCCGAGCGATCAATCCTGCCACTTGAACGCACAGCACCTTGATGCCTTCGTGAGTCTTGATCATCACAGCGTTCTGCTCGTTTCTCAATGTCGCCTCTGGTTTGCTGGCGACCATGAACAGACCCGGCTGATACTGTACATCCTCAATCACCCCATCACAAGGTATCCGATTGATGTGGACGTTGAACACATTCAAAAAGATCGTGAGCCTGATACTGCGCTCTTTCAAGTACCGTGGCTCGAACTCCTCCTCAATCGCAATGACCTTCCCATCACCGGGAGCGACGACAAGATTCTGGCCTCGTGGCGCAACCCTGGCAGGATTCCTGAAGAACCAGGCAGAAAAGAGCGTCGCAACGGCGCCGAGAAACGCAACGACCGGCCAGCCCAACCATCCAGCCAGCAGTGTAACGCCGGCTGGCGCTACGATGAAGGGAATTCCTTCTTTAGCAAATGGGATACCGACAGCACGATCCGCCACGGACTTGCCTCAGTTTTTTGTTTTATCGACCAGCTGATCCTTCTTAAGCCACGGCATCATCGCCCGCAGCTGAGAGCCAACCGCTTCAATGGGATGCGCTTCGCCTTTGGCGAGCAGCGCATTGTAGACCGGGCGATTGGCTTGATTCTCAAGGACCCATTCCTTGGCGAATCGTCCGGTCTGGATCTCATCGAGAATCTTCTTCATTTCCTGCTTGGTCTGTTCCGTGACGACACGCGGGCCTCTGGTCACATCGCCATATTTTGCAGTCGTGCTGATAGAATAGCGCATATTCGCAATCCCACCTTGGTAAATGAGATCGACGATAAGTTTCACCTCGTGCAAACATTCGAAATAGGCCATCTCCGGTGAATAACCGGCTTCGACCAAAGTCTCATACCCGGCTTGAATCAATGACGTGAGCCCCCCGCAGAGCACCGCTTGTTCTCCGAAGAGATCGGTCTCGGTCTCTTCACGGAAATTCGTTTCAATGACGCCGGCGCGTCCTCCACCGATGGCGCTTGCATAGGCCAATCCGACCTGCTTCGTGGTCCCACTGGGGTCCTGATGGATCGCCAGCAGACAGGGGACACCGCTGCCCTTCGTATACTCGGAACGGACCAGGTGCCCAGGCCCCTTGGGGGCCACCATGAAGACATTGATGGAGGCCGGCGGCACGATTTGCCCAAAATGAATGTTGAAGCCATGACCAAATGCCAGATAGGATCCAGGTTTTAGATTCGGCGCCACTTCTTGCCGATAGATGGCCGCTTGCGCTTCATCAGGCGCCAAAATCATCACAACATCGGAGGCCTTCACCGCATCGCCGACAGGCATGACTTTGAGTCCGCTCTGTTCAGCTTTTTTCCAAGACGCTCCTTCGCGCAACCCGATCACTACACTCACACCGCTTTCTTTCATGTTCAGCGCATGCGCATGCCCCTGACTTCCGTAGCCGATCACGGCTACCTTCTTGTTTCGAATCTGCTGAAGATCGGCATCCTTATCGTAGTAGATTTTCATGGCGCACCCTTTCACTAAATCCAGTCAGTAAATAACAAAGAATCGCACTCCGTAGGGCACTACTCGCGAGCCACTTTCTTCGCTTGAGCAGCAGTTGAACGGACTGGTTCACGAGCAACAGCGACCCGGCCGGTGCGGACCAAATCCTTGATCCCAAGAGGCTGGAGCAGGTTGATGATCGCCTCGATCTTCTTGGGGTCACCGGATACTTCGATCGTGTAGGTCGTCGGGGTTGAATCAATCACGTTCGCCCGAAAGATGTCCACAATCCTAAGCGCCTCAGCTCGATCCTGGTCCTTCGTATGGACCTTGATGATTGCAGTCTCCCGCGAGACAAACTCCGTTTCATTTAAGTCGACGACTTTGATAACATCAATGAGTTTGTTCAGCTGCTTCACGATCTGCTCGATGATCCGCTCATCACCCGACGTCACAATCGTCATCTGCGACATGGAGGGATCAAGCGTCGGGGCGACGGACAAACTTTCGATATTGAAACCTCGCCCGCTGAATAGCCCGGCAACACGGGACAGGACCCCGAACTTATTTTCAACAGTCACTGAAATGATGTGTTCCATAGCAAGCTTTCGACCGACAACTGTTCACTGATGGCTATCTTAGGCCGTGAGCACAGTATCCTTATCTTCCGGTGTAACCTTCGTCGAACCGGATTGTTTCTTCTTCAACTCCGGCGGATCTTCCAGAATCATTTCATGATTGCACCCGCCTGCAGGGATCATCGGATAGCAATTCTCATACGGATACGTCGGCACATCCACGATAACGGGTTTGTCCGTAGACAAGGCCTCTTTCAACACGCCGTCGAGATCACCAACCTTCTTGACCCGAAATCCCACCGCTCCATAGGCATCCGCCAGTTTGACGAAATCCGGAGTCGTATCTAGATAACTCGACGCATAGCGCCCTTCGTAGAAGAGATCCTGCCATTGCCGGACCATGCCGTGAAATCCATTGTTCAGGATGATGATCTTCACCGGCAACTTGCTTACCACGGCCGTCGCCATTTCCTGCATGTTCATCTGAATACTGCCGTCTCCGGCAATACAGAGAACCAGCCGATCCCGGAAGGCCGCCTGCGCGCCCATCGCAGCGGGGAACCCAAAACCCATGGTCCCAAGCCCGCCCGAGGTCAACCATCGATTCGGCTTTGCCAACTTGAAATACTGCGCGGCCCACATTTGATGCTGCCCGACATCGGTTGAAACGATCGGATCCCGGTCCTTCGTCAGTTCATACAACCGTTTCACGACCTGCTGCGGCTTGATCGGCCCATCTTTCTCTTGGTGATACGTCAATGGATGGGCCTGTTGCCATTCCTGGATCTGATCCCACCACGGTCTTCGAAGATCTTTTTGCTCACCATTGACCGTCGCGCGTAAGATGTGGTTCAACTCGCGAAGTACGGTCTTGCAGTCTCCGACGATCGGAATATCAACATGGATATTTTTTCGAATGGATGTCGGGTCAATATCGACATGAATGATCTTCGCATAAGGACAGAATTCCGACACCTTCCCCGTCACCCGGTCATCAAACCGTGCGCCGATGGCGATCACCAGATCGGAATAATGCATGGCCATGTTGGCCTGATACGTCCCATGCATCCCGAGCATGCCCATGGAGAGAGGGTGTTCTCCTGGAAACGCTCCGAGCCCCATCAGCGTCATATCCACGGGGATCTGCGTCATCTCGGCCAATTCAAGCAGCTCCTGTGAGGCTGCGGAGAACACCACACCGCCGCCGACATACAGAATCGGCTTCTTGGCCTTCATGATCGCTTCGGCTGCCTGTTTGATCTGCCACTTATTTCCGTCGTAGGTCGGGTTGTACCCGCGGATCGAGACGGAATTCGGATAGGTGAATTCCGCTTTGGCCATTGACACATCTTTCGGGAAGTCGACCAGCACCGGCCCTGGGCGACCAGTCGTCGCGATATGAAACGCCTCTTTGATCGTACCGGCTAGATCGTTCACGTCTTTGACGAGAAAATTGTATTTCGTACAGGGGCGACTCAAGCCGACGTTGTCCGCTTCCTGGAAGGCATCATTCCCGATCAAATTAGTGGGGACTTGGCCGCTGAAACAGACCAGCGGGACAGAATCCATATAGGCATCGGCTAACGCCGTAATGACATTGGTCATCCCCGGGCCGGACGTGACCAGGCACACGCCGGCTTTCCCAGTGGCTTTGGCATATCCTTCGGCCATATGGCCCGCACCCTGTTCATGGCGCGTCAAAATCACTTCAACGTCCTTTTGCTGATGGAGAGTATCGAAAATCTTCAAGACAACTCCGCCAGGAAGTGCGAAGACGGTCTTCACGCCTTCCCGCTTCAGGCATTCGATGAAGATTTCAGCACCGGTGAGTTTCATGACAACCCTCCCTCCAACCGCATGATACGATTTGCCTACAATAGCCAGCTATTAAAAAGACACGCCCAGCGAAGGACGCATCATCATGCAGAAATGTCTTTGAAATCAAGGGGAAAGATTTAAAATCCTAGCATCCCCATCAAGACCAGTCAATACAGCACCACGTGAATCACCGAGAGTACCGGCCACGAGGCGTTTCAGAAGAAGCGTGAGCGGAAGACCTGTAAGCCGGATTCTGTCCCGCAAAGAAGTTTCCCTCTTTGCCTGGATGATCATTTCTCTGGGATTCGAGTTACCTCAAACCTCAAGCGACCTACCCGAAGACCTCGACCGGGCCAGTCGGTGTGCAGGACCCCGTAACGAGTCCGACACATGTCTTCCTATTTGGCCTTGCACCGGGCGACGCTTACCGTGCCGGTGATGTCACCACCACCGCGGTGGGCTCTTACCCCACCGTTTCACCCTTACCTGAGCCGCAGCGACCAGATGGGATCCCATCGCCTTGGCCATCGGCGGTTTGATTTCTGTGGTGCTGGTGTCGGATTGCTCCGCCTGGGAGTTACCCAGCGCCCTGCCCGTGGAGTCCGGACTTTCCTCTCGATGGAAACCCACCGAGCGACCATCCAATCTTCCACCCACGCCGAATCAGTATAGAGAATGAGGTCGGTCGGTAACAAGCGGACTGATCGGTCTTGTCTATGACCGACCCAAGGCCGCAGAGCCTTTACCCGCCACCGACTTCTGGTAAAGGGGTAGCCGGCATCTTGGTTCTCTTTTGATAAATGGCCATGGCTTCCGGCATCCACTCTTTCAATTGGTCGATGCGGGTGTCATGGCTCGGATGGGTCGATAAGAATTCCGACGGCCCGCCACCGCCTGACACCTGTGCCATCCGTTCCCAAAGCGCAACAGACTCGCGGGGGTCGTACCCGGCATCAGCCGCTAAGAGAATCCCGACGTAGTCTGCCTCTGATTCATGCTTTCGACTGAAGGGAAGCAGAACGCCGACCTGTGCTCCCGCTCCCAGGGCAGCCATCGTCGCCTGGCCCAGCATCGGATTTCCGCCACTGAGTCCAATCGCGGCACCGACGACTTGCAACCCCACATTTGCTACCTGTCCTTGACTCATACGCTCCGCCCCATGGCGAGCCAAGGCATGCACAACCTCATGTCCCATCACCGCCGCTAACCCGGCTTCCGTTTTAGCCATCGGGAAAATACCGGTGTAGACCGCCATCTTTCCACCAGGCAGCGCAAAGGCGTTGGCCGTCTTATCATCCTTAATCACCGTGACTTCCCACTGAAACTGCTTCGCCATCTCGGCATACTTCGACCGTTTCGCGGCCTCGACGATCCGGGCCGCCACCCGCTTCACCGGTTCAACCTCACGAGGATCTTGCGAGGGTCGCATTTTCGGGTCGCTCTTGACCTGATTGTATGCCTGGGCCCCCATTTGCATTTCTTGCCCCACCGACGTCATCACCAACTGCTTGCGACCGGTATAGGGATTGGTCTCACATCCTACTAAGCTCACCGAGACCGCAAGTAGACAGAGCATTATCGTCGTTCGTTTGAATCGCCACGTACACATCTTCGGTCCTCCCATTAAAACGCGTCCCGATAGATCCAGATGGATTGACCGCTATAGCTCTGATTGGTAGATTACCGCGCCCCTAGGAATAATTTCTAGAGGGAGACGCACAACCCATATGACGGCACGACCATCTCACACAATCGAGCGTATCGGCATCGACGAATCGGGGAAGGGCGACTATTTCGGTCCGCTCGTCATCGCGGCCGTGTTCGTCGATGCCACGACGCAAGGGGAACTCAGGCTCATGCAAGTCCGGGACAGCAAGAAGATTTCGGATGGGCGGATTCTTGAGATGGCCCCCGACATCAAGACCATTTGCCCACACAGCATCATTGCAATCGGGCCGCAGAAGTACAACGAGCTCTACGCTAAGATAAAGAATCTGAACCGGCTGCTAGCCTGGGGGCATGCTAAGGCGCTGGAGAATCTGCTGGAACGCGGGACGACTTGTGAGCGGGCCATTTCAGATCAATTCGGAGATGAGCGACTGATCTTGAACGCCTTACAAGAAAAGGGGCGAACGATCATGCTCGAACAGCGCACCAAAGCGGAGTCTGACTTCGCCGTTGCCGCCGCCTCGATTCTCGCTCGTGCGGAATTCCTCTCACGCTTGAAACGGCTCTCCAGCGAAGTAGGGACTACCCTCCCCAAAGGCGCCTCACCAGCCGTTGGGCTTGCGGCGAAGATGATCATCAAAAAGCACGGGCAAGCGCGGTTGGGGTTAGTGGCAAAACTGCATTTCAAAACTACCCAATCTGTGTTGGCTGGGCTGACCTAAACCTATTCCCCCACTATAAGCTCCGATATAAGCTCCGACGGCTTGCCTCCTGACAGCAAAGCAGCTTCCGAACCCAGCCACCCTTCTCAATACTGACTCTTCGATTTTCTCCTCAATGTCCACACCCCTGGAATGACATCGATATCCATAAACAGCTTGGGGTTGTCGAGCTGCTTCAGCAAACAGTCGGCTAGACATTTGGTCCATCCTTCATACACTTCTCGATCATGGTTACTAGGAATTCTTGATTTCATCCGAGATTTTCCCTTAGCCCCACATCCTAATGGAAGCCAATACGGCAAGTGATTGATTTCATGGATGAGCAGGGGGTAGAAACGACGGCACGGGGATGCACGGTTTTAGGGGGGGAACCATGACCTTCGATTTGCAATTTACCGACAAAGAAATCACCCCCTGGGGTGGTCTGTCGCTCATCAAACGCATGCTCGATCACCTTGGCTTTGACGCGGCCTTGGCAGCCAGTGCACTGCCCCAACCGGGAAGCAACCGTGGCTATCGACCCGAGCAGCTCATCATGCAATTCATGCTCGATGTGTGGTGTGGCGCAAACCGTTTCGAGCATGGCGAAGTGACGCGTCACGACCACGTGTTGCAACGTCTGTATGGCTTTGCCCGCATGGCCAATTTCAAGGCCGTGATCCGCCTGTTCCGCAAGTTTGATCAACCCACCAACGATGGCGTATTTGGCAGGCTCTACGCGTGGCTGATTGCGCAATTGCAACTCGACGTGCTCACGCTGGATTTGGACTCCACGGTGATGACGCGCTATGGGGTGCAAGACGGGGCGGCCAAGGGATACAACCCGGCCAAACCGGGACGCAACGCGCATCACCCGCTGATGGCGTTTGTGGCCGATACGCGGATGGTGGCCAACCTCTGGCTGCGTCCCGGCAACAGTCATACCGCCAACAACGTCAGTGGCTTTCTGGCCGCCACGCTGGAGCGACTGGGGCCGAAGCGTGTGGGGCTGCGACGCGCCGACAGTGGCTTCAGCGATGACGCCTTCTTGCGAGACCTGGAGCACCGGAAGATTCCTTTCCTGGTGGCCACCAAGCTCCAACAGCCGCTGCAACGGGCGCTGGTGGCGCAGCCGGGCTGGTGGAGTCTCGATGAAGGCATCGATCTGGTCAGCTTCGACTACCAGAGCCCGAGTTGGGAGACGCCGCGAAAGGTGGTGGGCATTCGTCAACACATCACGTATCGCGACCATCCCAAGGGGAAGACCTTGTCCTTATTTGCCGATGACCCAGCGTACGGGCACTATCGCTACGGCGTGATCGTGACGAGTCTGGATTTGCCCGCGCAGGAGATTTGGCGCACGTACCGAGGGCGCGCCGATTGCGAGAATCGGATCAAGGAGTTGAAATATGACTTCGCAGCAGACAGCTTTTGCTTGAAGGATTTCTTTGCCACCGAGGCATGCTTGAACACCGTCATGCTGGCCTACAATTTGATGAGCCTGTTTCGGCAGGCGGCACTCAAGGCGAGCACCACCGAGGCCACCGCCTCACACGGCAAGGACATACAACACACGCTACAGACCCTGCGCTTCAAACTATTTGCCAAGGCCGGATACATCACCACCGAGGGCCGCAAGAACATACTCAAGCTGGCGGTGGGGATGCGTCACCGCGAGAGCTTTGAAGGCCTCTGGAACCAAGCCAAAACCTTCGACTTGCCGGTACAATTCTCGCCTGTTTTTAGCCCCTAATGGGAAATATCGGTTCATTGGATACCTCCCTCAGTGAGAATGGTCTCTGAGCGATCGAAAACCGCACAAGACCCCTTTTGCTTCTTGCCATAAGGCAAACTGCTTGCCTCGCTGAGGATATAGGCGATCCGATTGATTTTTCAGGGGACCTGAGAAGGAGATCGGGGCGTCGCGACTAGGCGGCTACCAGTATCGAATTGGATACTGATGTATCAGAATGGATGCTGGGATAATCCAGTTTATTGGAATTCGATTAGGTCCCAACTCACTTGGTCAGATGTTTGTTGTGCCAGGCAAGAGCGCTCAGCAAAGTTTTTCGTCCGCCCTAAACCGATTCCCCAACTTCAAGATCTGAGGACTTAACTCCCGGTACTGAGGGCGCTTCCACCGCCGGCTCACCTTCCCAATAGAGCATTCGCCGGCAATAGGGGCAGACGTGCAGATCGTCGGAGCGTTTGACTTGCGCGATGAGCTGCGGTGGGATCTGGAGGCGGCAACCGGCGCAGATACCGTCACGCACCGCGGCAAGAGGCTGATCTTTTCGAGAGGCCTTCGCTTGGTTGTATCGATCGAGTAGACCTTTCTCGATCTTTGCGGACGCCTCCCGATAATGACCTTCGAGCTGCGCAAGCTCCGTCGCAAGCTCCTTGTCTTGTGCGTCCAGCACGTGCTTCTCCTGAGCAAAGACTTTCTCCAGAGCGTTCTTCTTGTCCTGAAGTTCGGTGGCGGTCTTCTGGAGCTGGTCAGTCTTGTCCATCGACAAGAGAATCTTCTCTTCAAACTCTCCTCGTTTCTTGTTCGCCAACTCCAATTCGAACAGATGTGCCTGATATTCTTTGTTGGTCTTCAGGTTCGCTGCGTGCGATTTCATCTTCTCGGTCTGGACCTCATGCGCCTCGAGATCCTTTTCGTGCGCACCCCGTTCCTTAGCAGCGGCGTCGACGACGGCCTTCGTTTCGTCCAAGAGTTGAGTCGCCTCTCGAAGGGGAGATTCAGCAGCATGGAGACGTTCGGGTATCTTTCGGCGAGTTTCATTGATCTCCATGATCCGGAGGTCAAGTTTTTGCAATTCGATGAGCGGGGAAAGTTTCTGATTCAACATGCCCTTTCCATCAATGTCGGCGCATTGAAGGCGTGAGAAGCCCGCTCGACTGGTGGGCCCACTAGGACTTGAACCTAGGACCAGCTGATTATGAGTCAGCCGCTCTAACCACCTGAGCTATGGGCCCGATTGAAAGAGTCGAACTCAAGCTGATGGCTGAATGAGCGCCACGTGCTTGACGGTCGCCATAGCCTCGGTATCAACATTCCTGTCCACTCAACCTTAGATTCTAGGCCGACCCTTCGAGTGGAGTCAAATCACGCCATCTTGATCGGTGAAACCTATAAACTCTCGACAAAACTCCTGAGTTTTTTGCTGCGGCTTGGATGCCGCAATTTCCTTAACGCTTTCGCTTCGATTTGCCTGATACGTTCGCGTGTTACCTCAAAGTCCTGTCCAACCTCTTCCAATGTGTGATCGGTCGCTTCACCGATACCGAATCGTTTCCGCAACACCTTTTCCTCACGCGGTGTCAACGTTTCCAATGCGCTGTTGATCTGGCGCTGTAAATCGTACCGAATCGCGGCTTCTAATGGAGACACCGCCTTCTTGTCTTCGATGAAATCCCCCAAATGACTGTCTTCTTCTTCGCCGATCGGGGTCTCAAGCGAGATAGGCTCACGCGCGATCTTCAGAATCTTCCGGACTTTGTCCAACGGCAGGTCCATGCGCTCGGCGATCTCTTCGGGAATCGGTTCTCGTCCTAGCTTCTGTACAAGATGCCTTGACGTTCGAATGAGCTTGTTGATGGTTTCGATCATGTGAACCGGAATGCGGATCGTGCGCGCCTGGTCGGCAATGGCCCGAGTGATCGCCTGCCTGATCCACCACGTGGCGTACGTGCTGAACTTATACCCGCGCTTATACTCGAATTTGTCCACGGCTTTCATGAGGCCGATGTTGCCTTCCTGGATCAAATCAAGGAACTGCAGGCCCCGGTTCGTATATTTCTTGGCGATACTGACCACGAGCCGCAAATTCGCTTCGACCAACTCTGCCTTCCCACGCTTGACCTTTTCTTCCGCGATATCGAGGTGTTTGACCGCATCCTTGATTTCCTCAGCCGGCGCCAAGGCTTCTTCTGTTTCAAGTTGGCGCACCTTCGCTTTGGCGGCTTGATAAACTTTTCGAATCTCGAGCAAGCCTTCTTCCGAGACACCGGTCTTCCGCTTGACGGACAAGAAGTCTTGACGGCTCCGGGACAGCTTTCTCAGCAGCTCTGCCCCTGCCTCTCCGGCTACTCCGATGCGCCGTTGGCAACTGACCGCCTCTCGCTCAGCCACCCTAATCTGGAGGGCAAGCTCACGGACACGCTGCACCATTCGCTCTTTCAACACGCCGTGCAGATTGACCGTTTCAATCTTATTCACTACTTGCTGGCGGACTGCATCGAACTGCTTCTTGAATTTCTTTTGTTTGACGGGATCATTACCGAGATGCCGGCCCTTCTCCTGGAGCCCCTTCAGTGCCAGGGAGACTTTCCGGACAGAGTTCAACGCCTCCAACGTCTTGACTCGCAGCTCTTCGTAATCCCGTTCCACCGGCTGCTGCTGTTCTTCCTCAAAGTCCTCTTCGGTCTCCTGAATCGGCACGATTTCGCGCACATCGATTTTGCCGTTCTTCAGCTGATCCCGCAGCGCCAGGACGAACTCAATGGTCATCGGCATCCCATAGATCACCGAGGCAATGTCGAACTTGCCTTCCTCAATCCGCTTCGCGATTTCGATCTCGCCTTCGCGGCTGAGCAGCGCCACACTACCCATTTCCTTAAGGTATAGCCGCACTGGATCGTCGGTTCGGCTCAGTGCACCAGGTGTCAGATCGATCGCTTTCTCGTTGTCATCCTCGGAGTCAGACTCGACCTCTTCTGCGTCTTCGCTGACTTCGCCATCTGACCGCTTTTGCACCCGTTCCCCATCAGCCGTCTCGACGATTTCGATATCCATCTCCCCGAACATGGCCATAATGCTGCCGAACTGGTCTGACGATACGACTTCGGCGGGCAAGGTGTTGTTCAACTCGTCATAGGTCAGAAAGCCTTTTTCTTTTCCGATCGTAATCAGCTTCTTTACCTCACCGAGCAATTCTTGTTTCGGCATGACTACTCCTTCACCAGTGAAACCATACCGCCGGTTGGCGTGCCGGCTTTCCGTATCCGTATTTCATTGATCTGCATGTTGAGCAACTCCACTTCATCCGCGCGACCTTCCCGCTCAGCCGTTTTCAATTTCGTAATAATCTCCTTCATCGCCTGGTCTGATCGCTTGCGGTCCAGACGATCCAGGCAGTCCTTCGCGTGCTCCGATTCGTCATCGAAATGATCGTCGCGTAGTGCTAATTCCGTCACCAGAACACCGCAATCCAGATCATCCACTGACTGATCCAGCACAGGCTGAACTTGAACGCGACCATCGCGATCCACGGAGGTCAGCGCCACTTCGACGAGCTTGCGGCAGCTTTCAATTGAAAATTGCTCCGGCCGCAGACGTCGCACATCGGCTGCCGAAAGCTTGCCGCGCAGCAGAAGAATGATAAGGTCTCGTTCTTCAGGTGCCCCCTTAAACAGCGTTTCCATTGGAGTAGCGGTGACTGCTTGACGTAACGGTCCCGAACCAGGCTGTTGCTGTCGAGTGAGAACAGGATACCGTTCGATCAAAGACGATTGATTGATTCCCAGCCGCTCAGCCACGACTTTGAGACGCTCTTCGCGCTCAATCGGATGTTCACTCTTCTGTAAAATACGCAGAAGTTCATCCACGCTGCGGATCCGCCCTTCGATCGTACTCGCCTCCGTCGACTTGAGACTCTCTTCCAGCGCGAAGTCCAACAAACTTGGGGCCTGTTCCTCCAGGCGAAGAAAGGCGTCAGGGCCTTCCTTCCGAACATACGTGTCGGGGTCTTCTCCCGCCGGCAGTGTTGCAACTTTGACCCCAAGCCCACTGTTCACAAACAAATCTAATCCTCTCAGCGCGGCTCGCACCCCGGCGGCATCGGGGTCGAACAGCAACACGACCTTTGACGCAAATCTCCGCAACACCTGCACATGGTCAGACGTCAAGGCCGTCCCCAACGTCGCGACCGTATGCGTCAGCCCCGCTTGATGAAGTGCAATCGCATCGAAATAGCCCTCGACCACGATGACCGTTCTCGTTCGTGCAATCGCTTCCCTCGCCTGATCGAGCGCAAACAGCGTCTGCCCTTTCTTAAAGAGCACCGTGTCGGACGAGTTGAGATACTTGGGCGTCCCATCGCCAAACGCGCGACCACCGAACCCCACCACACGTTTCCGCACATCCGTAATCGTGAACATCACACGGGCGCGGAACCGGTCATAGAATCCCGACTGGTTTGTTCGGGCAATCACCAAACCGGCTGCCGCTAGATCACCTTGTGAAAATCCCTTGCCGGTCAACGCCCGTAAGAGACCATCCCATTCGGCAGGCGCCACTCCGACACCGAACTGGTCGACCATGCGCGATTCGACCCCTCGATGTGCTAAATACTCACGGGCCTCGGAGCCGGCTCGCTCATCCTTCAAGTTCCGCTGAAACCAAGCGGCTGCCGCCTGATTAACCCGCTCAACTGTCTGTGCCATCACGGCCTGATGACCGGAAGTCGCTGCTCTCTCCTCTACCTCAATCCCGACTGTTCGTCCGAGATCGCGCACCACTTCCGGAAAGCTTGCGCCGGTCAGGCGTGAAAGGAAGGTAAACACGTTGCCACCGGCGCCACACCCGAAACAGTGGAAGATCTGTTTAGACGGACTCACCGTAAAGGACGGGGTCTTTTCGTGATGAAAGGGACACAGCCCTTTGAGATTCTGCCCTGCCTTGCTCAAAGAGACGTGGTGACTCACGATGTCGGTAATGTCCACCCGGCCCTTGATACGTTCGATCGTGTCATCGGAAATCAAACCTTGCCCCACGAGAGTCTCAGCTCCTGGAGTCTCAACTCGTATAACCAGCCGAGTCGGTGCTAAGTTGTCAGAAGAGTTGACCGTTCAGGTTAACAGACAGACTAAAAATCTGTCAATTGCGGAATTCCCTCAACCGGGAGGCCAACTCATGTGCCGTCCTCCCAGTACGTGAAAGTGCAGATGGAGGACGGTTTGCCCTGCATCTCTCCCGGTATTCGTCACGACACGATAGCCGGAGCTCTGTAAGCCTTTCAGGGCTGCCACCTTCGTACAGCTCATCAGCAATCGCGCGAGTAACATCTCATCTTCCGGCCCCAAGTCTTGAACGGCTGTGACATGCCGTTTGGGGATCACCAGCGTATGGACGGGAGCTTGAGGATTGATGTCGTCAAAGGCGACCGTGTGCTCATCCTCTTGAACAAGCCTCGCCGGAATCTTTTTCTCCACGATCCTACAGAAAAGACAATCACTCATGTTGGCCTCATGAACCGGGTTTGAATCCCCTTACGGTGTACCGATTGAATCCCCGATCGGTGGTCGGTGCTCATCGAAGAAGGGGCGGTGTGCTACTTTTCCATCCGCAACCCTGATTTTCCAAATCGCCGTCCCAGCTCTCCATAAATGTCCTGCAAGGAGAGATCGTGATACCCCAGAACCATGAGTGTATGAAAAAATAGATCGGCCACTTCGTAGATGATCTCCTCTTTCTTGCCCCCCTTCGACGCCAACAAGACCTCTCCGGCTTCTTCTGCCACTTTCTTCAGAATTTTGTCATGCCCCCCTTCGAACAATTTCGAGGTATAGGAACTGGCCTGGGGGTTAGAACGGCGATCCTGAATCGTACGGAGGACGCTTTCAAGAATTCCACCTTGAGCGTCCTGCGAACCTCCATGGACGAGTTGGCCCTGTTCATCCAGCCTGAAAAAGAAACAGGCTCGTTCGCCTGTGTGGCAAGTCGGTCCGACTGGTTGCGCCTTCACAAGAATGGTATCGGCGTCACAGTCAATGAATAGTTCCTTGACCTGAAGCGTATGACCAGATGTTTCGCCCTTTTCCCACAGTTTATTCCGAGACCGACTCCAAAAATGGACTCTCTTTGTGGTAACGGTCTTGGCCAGTGCCTCTTGGTTCATATACCCGAGCATCAACACCGTCCCATCGAGCCAGTCCTGAATGACCGCCGGGAGAAGACCTTGTCCATCGAATTGGAGCTGGTCTGTGGTGGCCAGGTTCACCATGTCACGCGACCCCAGAAAGCGCATCCACTCGTACTGGGACACCACGGTCCCGCAAGTACGACTTTGCTTGGGAGATCGAATAGGTCCGAAAATGGAAAATGGACGCGGCCAAGACCGCATCGGCTTTCCCCTTCACAAATCCATCATACAGATGCTCCAGCGTCCCGACTCCGCCCGACGCAATCACCGGAATCGACAGGGTTGCTGACACTGTAGCGGTCAGATCCAAGTCGTACCCCGTCTGTCGGCCATCCTGGTCCATACTAGTCAGTAAAATCTCCCCGGCACCGTACTGCTCCATCCGTATAGCCCATTCGACAACGTCGATTCCGGTTGCCGTGCGGCCACCATGCGTGAAGACCTCCCAGCGGCCGGCCGCTGAGCGCTTGGCATCGATGGCCACAACAATGCATTGTGTACCGAATCGTTGGGCGGCCTCTTTGACAAACTCAGGTCGTCTGACAGCGGCAGTATTGATGCTCACTTTATCGGCTCCGGCATTCAACAAGGCTCGGATATCGTCGAGCGTCCCCACGCCGCCGCCGACTGTCACCGGCATAAAGACCCGGGCCGCCGTCCGCTCAACCACGTCAATAATCGTCTTCCGATTTTCATGTGAGGCCGTGATATCGAGAAAGCACAGCTCATCCGCTCCTTCACGATCGTACCCCACCGCGGCTTCAACCGGATCCCCGGCGTCGCGAAGGTTGACAAAGCTCACACCCTTGACCACGCGACCTTCTTTGACGTCCAGGCACGGAATGATGCGTTTAGTCAGCATGGCGACCGGGGGAAGTGTGCGAGCTTAGGGCAGCCATTGCAGTCTGATAGTCTAACTTCCCATCGTACAACGCTTTCCCAACAATTGCTCCTTCGATCTGGGCACCGAGGGATTGCACCGCTCGCAGATCCTCCAAGCTGGTAATACCTCCCGAAGCAATCACCGGAAAGGGCGAACATTCGACGATTTCTTGTAGGGCGGACAGATTTGGCCCGTTGAGCATCCCGTCTCGTGCGATATCAGTGTAGATCACCGCCCCGATGGAACAGTCCGACAGCTCTTTTAAAAGATCGATCGCTTTGACCTCGGACACCGTTGTCCAGCCCTGGAGCGCGACTCGGCCATCCTTGGCATCAAGCCCAAGGAGGACCCGGTGAGGAAATTCCCTACAGGCTTCTTCGAGAAACGTCCGATTCGTAAGTGCTGCGGTGCCGAGCACCACGCGCGCAATACCGGCGTTCAGATACTGCCGGACCGTATCCAGAGTCCTGATGCCGCCACCAACCTGGATGGAGGCGCTGACCGATCCCACGATGGACTGGATGTGGCGCAAATTCTTGGGCTCGCCATCGACGGCTCCGTTCAAATCCACCACGTGAATCAGACGGGCTCCACTCCGTTCCCATTTGCGTGCGACCTCTGTCACATCGTCAGCATAGATGGTTTCGGCCGCCATATCGCCTTGGCGTAGCCTGACACAGCGCCCATCCTTCAAATCAATGGCAGGAATGACCAACACCTTACTACTCTCCTCCCCTCCCAAACGGGAACTCTTTCAATACTTCATCAACACCGTATTCCGCCAGCTCTCCAGCCGTCACAAATGCCCATCGTTGCAAGAATCCGACAAGGTCTTCGGTCATGGGCCGTTGCCGTTCATAGTATCTCCCAACCCAAAGTACTTGCCCATCCGCCGCCACCACCTTGGCCTCGAACCCAACTGTTGCCGGAGGACTCGCCCCCAGTCGACTGCCCACACGCTCCTGGTATGCCGATACGAGACCCAACAACACGGCATCCACCTTGAGTCGCTTGGCAGTGTCGGCTGCGGCGTTCTCTGGCCTCCCCTCCGCCGACTCACCATTTCCCAATGAGACTTGCGCCGATTCACCAGGAGACAAGACACGAACGCCTTTCCAATCCTGGAGACGCCCCCAAAACAGTTCGGTCACCTTCTCCGCTGCATATCCCGGTACCGTCATCGTCTTCTTTGGCTGAGGCTGGGCATCAGAGGGGATGGCCAGAGAAATGTCTGACTGACGAACACCCTGAGGCGCCGGGACAAAGATATCCTGATGATCCCGGGCTTGAGGCGTCGCAATCGACGTAAACGGCAGAAGGGCAATGGAACGAATCTGATATCGAGACAGCTCAGGAGCCGACTTTGTCGCCACTTTTGCACCGCTGCAACCTGCCGCAATACTTGCGGTCACGAGCGCACTGATCACCAGGATTGTGCGGAACTGCCTCCCTGGCATCTTCACTTCCATGCTCCAAAATTCTTCATCAATCGCAACCCAACCGCCTGACTCTTCTCCGGATGGAACTGACAAGCCACCACATTGTCCTTCCAAATGCTTGAGGTAAAGGGCCTCCCGTAGGTCGTCGTCGTGGCGGTGATCTGCTTATCCTGTGGGTCTACGAAAAAAGAGTGGACGAAGTACCAATCCACCCCATCGGCGATCTCTTCGAAAAGCGGACAAGACCGTTGGACATGAACCTGATTCCAGCCCATATGTGGAACCTTCAGGGTACAATCCTTCGAAAAGGCTCGAACGTTCCCTGGAAAAATATTGAGCCCTTCATGCCTGCCGAACTCCTCGCTCTCCGTAAACAACAGCTGAAATCCGAGGCAAATTCCCAAAAATGGCTTTCCTGACTGAATCGCGGCCTTAATCGGCTCGATCAGTCCATACTGCTCCAAATTCGCCATGCAATCCCCAAACGCACCCACCCCCGGCAGCACCACATGGCTGGCATTCTGAATCGTCCCCTTATCGCGCGTTACCACGGCTTGATGGCCTACGGCCTCAAAGGCCTTGGAGACACTGCGCAAATTCCCCATTCCGTAATCGATGATGGCTATCATGGTTGTCGGGGCCTAAAGGAATCGTAACCATACCGTAACTGGACTGACCTCACCACTCCCAATTCGCGAAACAAAAAGGGGGCAGCCACGACAGCCTACCCCCCCTTCAAGCAATCGACACTGCCGATTCAGCTTGTCTATAGGCTCCCCTTTGTCGAGAGTACTTTCCCCGCCAGCCGTTCTTCCCCCCTCGTCGCTTGATCCAGCGCCTTGGCGAGCGCCTTGAAGATCGCTTCCATGATGTGGTGAGGATTTCGGCCATAGAGCAGATTCACATGCAGATTCAGGCCTCCGTGCGTGACAAAGGCCTGGAAAAAATCCTCGAACAAGCCAAGATCGAACGCTTTGATCTTCCGGTCCGGCAAATTCACGTTGTAGACCAAGAACGGTCGACCGCTGAGATCCACAGTCACCTGGGCCAATGTTTCATCGAGCGGTGCCGAGGCAAATCCAAATCGCTTGATACCGGCCTTTTCACCCAGCGCCTGATGCAGCACCTTCCCCATGACGATGCCGACATCCTCTACTGTGTGGTGTTCATCGATGTCGAGATCACCCTTTGCCTGCACGGTCAGGTCAAAAAACCCATGCTTCGCCAGAAGCTCCAGCATATGATCGAAGAAACGGATCCCGGTATCGATCTTCCCTTGCCCGCGACCGTCCAAGACCCACTCGACGCGAATATCCGTTTCTTTCGTAGCGCGGTGGATATTCGCTTGACGTGGAGCCAACCCATTCTTCTTCATGAAAACCTGCTCTGGGCCGATTTAGCATGGGCATCAAAGCCTTCGATCTGTGCAAGGCGGATGAGAGGATCTTTCACTTTGGCCAATTCTTGTTTCGTATAGTGCAGGATGTTACTGACTTTCACATAATCGTTGACGGACAGCGGGGAAAAGAACCGGGCAGTTCCTCCCGTCGGCAAGACGTGATTCGGTCCTGCAATATAGTCGGCGACCGACGGTGGTGTGTACCGTCCCAAGAATAGGGCTCCTGCGTGGCGAATCTTCTCCAAATAATCAAAGGGATTATCCACCGAGAGGGTCACATGCTCCGCCGCGATTTCGTTGGCCACCACGATGGCTTCGTCCAAGGTGGGGACGACGAAGGCCACGGCATGACGCGCGATCGACTTCGAAGCGATTTTTTCTCTTTGGAGCCCCTTCAGCTGACTCTCAATCAGCTTGGAGACATCCTTTGCCAACCGTTCAGATGTTGTCACGAGAAACACTTGCGCGTCTTCGTCATGTTCGGCTTCGCAGAGCAGATCCGCTGCCACATGGGCCGGCTTCGCGTCGTCGTCCGCTACCACCAGCAATTCACTGGGACCAGCGACCATGTCGACCCCAACCGTGCCGAACAGCAAGCGTTTGGCCGTGGCGACATAGATATTCCCCGGTCCGACGATCTTGTCAACTCGGTCGATGGTTTTCGTTCCATAGGCGAGTGCCGCCACCGCTTGAACCCCACCGATACGATAAATTTCGGTGACCCCGGCAATGTCGGCGGCAACCAGCAAATAGGGGTTGATCCCATCCTTCTGAGGTGGCGTGGCCATCACAATTCGCGAGACACCAGCAACTTTAGCTGGAATGGCACACATCAGCACGGATGACGGGTAGACAGCTTTCCCCCCAGGCACATACACCCCAACCGCGTCGACTGGTCCGACGAGCTGCCCTAACGTGGCATCCCCATCTTGATACATCCAGGTCTTGGTCCGCTGCCGCTCATGAAAGGACGTAATCCGCCGAGCAGCCAGGCGGAGTGCATCACCCTCGTCTTTCCTGATATGAAAGTAGGCATTCTTGATCTCATCTGACGTGACGCGCAGGGCTTCTGCTTTCAGTGTGATTTTGTCGAACTGCTTAGTGTAGCGCAGGACGGCCTTGTCACCGCCCCGTTCGACGGCCTGCAGAATCGTCCGCACGGTTTTTTCCACCGCAGCCCCGGTCGTGCGACCTCGGAGCGCGGCTTTCTTCAAGGATGGAAGAAAACTGCGATCTGCTTGTGTGATAATTTTCATCAGCGAACGACTCTTTTCTTCCGACTCGTTACATTCGATGCATGGCCATTCCCGGATTCAAGCGCCTGGCTCCGTACCGCAGATCGAAGCTTTCGAATCAATGCCATCAGCGGCTCTTGTTTCAGTCGAAAGCTCGCCCGATTGACGATGAACCGCGCAGACGACTTGGCAATCACTTCCACTTCGACCAGATCATGAGCGTTGAGCGTGCTGCCGGTTTCGACCAAGTCTACAATCCGATCAGCGAGTCCCACCACCGGCGCCAACTCGATCGACCCATACAGTTTGATGATCTCGACCGGAAGCCCGCGCTTGTTAAAGTAGCGCTCCGTGATCCGAGGGTATTTTGTCGCGATCCGCACCTTCGAGGACAGCCGGTCATTCGACCCCTCTCCCTGGAGCGCGGCGACGGAGATTCTACACGCTCCGAACTCTAAATCCAATGGTTCGTATACGTCACTTTCCTGTTCCATCAAGACGTCTTTCCCAACAATTCCGGCGTCTGCCCCACCATATTCCACATACGTCGGGACATCGCTGGGGCGGACGATGAGGAAGGTCATATCGATCTCGCGGCTGACAAAAATCAGCCGTCGGCTATCCCCCAACAATCCAGTAATTGTATAGCCGGCTCGGTGGAAGAGTTTGAGCGCCGCGTCGATGAGTTTTCCTTTGGATAGCGCGATCGTCAACATAGCTTGCTCCTAATGAGTAGCCGCAGCCTGTCGGCGCTGAACGTTAGCCCCTAACGCTCTGAGCTTTTCTTCGATCCGCTCGTATCCTCGATCAAGATGATAGACCCGCTGAACCTGGGTCGTCCCCTCTGCCGCCAATCCAGCGACGATCAAACCTGCGCTTGCACGCAGATCAGAGGCCATGACAGGAGCTCCAGTGAGGGTCTTACATCCGGTCACTACCAGCCGATTGCCTTCCACACGGATATTGGCTCCCATCCGTCGTAATTCTTCCACGTGCATAAACCGGCTCTCAAAGACGGTTTCGGTGACGACGCTCGTGCCTTCGGCGAGGCTCATCACCGCAGCCATTTGGGCCTGCATATCCGTGGGGAATCCAGGGAACGGCAAGGTTTTCACGTCAGTTCCTCGTAGATTGCCAGGCATTGTCAAACGCACTGTGTCCTTCTCTTCCCGTATTTCCGCACCCGCTTCACGTAATTTCATCAGCACCGCTTCAAGATGGCCAGGGCGGCAGTGGGTCGCCGTCACATCACCTCGAGTGATGGCAGCCGCAGCCAGATAGGTGCCGGCCTCGATACGATCCGGGATTACTTCGTGATCTCCTCCATGGAGTTCTTGCACCCCCTCTATTGTGATCACATCGGTTCCTGCTCCGTGAATATTGGCCCCACGCTTGATGAGGAAATCGGCCAAGTCCACGATCTCCGGCTCTTTGGCCGAATTTTCCAGCACGGTCATACCCTCGGCAAGTGACGCCGCCATCATAAGATTTTCCGTGCCAGTCACCGTCGGCGTATCGCAATAAATGCGTCCACCTCGTAACCGTTTCGCTTTGGCGGTGATATAGCCATGGTCAATGGAGATGTCGGCCCCCAATTTGGCCAATCCGGCCAGATGAAGATTGACCGGTCGGGATCCAATCGCACAACCGCCAGGAAGAGAAACTTTAGCTTCACCCCAACGCGCAAGCAATGGTCCCAACACAAGCACAGATGCACGCATGGTCTTGACGAGATCGTACGGAGCCTCTGTTGATTCGATCACCTCAGCGTGGATGACCGCACGATTGCCCTCATGCGATACCTTGGCCCCTAGAATCCCCAGGAGTTTTCCCATCGTCAAAACATCAACGACCCTCGGAACATTCGTGATGATACATTCCCCACCGCCCAGAATGGTCGAAGCCAGGAGTGGAAGCGCAGAATTCTTGGCACCGCTAATCCGCACTTCTCCAGACAGCCGCTTGCCGCCCCTGATAAGGATCTCATCCATTTCTGAATACCTAACCTGCCCGCCGAGCGATTATGACGCGGTCGATGCCAGCTTCGTCTTTGATAGTTTGAAGTCGCGTGTAGCCTCCGGCCTGTTCTGCCGCGTGTTGCACGAGCGGAAGCTGTCCTAGACCGATTTCCATCACCAGTAATCCGTCAGGAGCAAGAAACTCTTTCGCGTCATGGAACAATCGTTCATGAAACTCAGTCCCTCGCGGTCCAGCAATCAAAGCTAGTCGTGGCTCAAAATTTCGCACTTCTGGTTGGAGTTTTTCCCATTCTTCCTCAGTGATGTACGGAGGATTCGACACAATGACATCGACTGTTCCGAGCGTGATACGGTCTCGCAATGGCGACAACAGATTTCCCTCACTCCACACAATCTTTTCTCCCACGCCGTGTCTTACAGCGTTGCTCTTTGCGACCGCTAACGCTTCGACTGAGCAATCGACCGCCACAATTCGAATTCCCTCGAGGATGGTCGCAAACGTCACAGCCATACATCCCGATCCGGTTCCCACATCGACCAGCGTCGCACCTTCTGCAAGGCCACCCTCCTTGAGCACCGCATGGACTAACAACTCTGTCTCTGGTCTGGGAATTAACACCGAGGAGGTCACGGCAAAGTCGAGCCCGCAAAATTCTTGCGTCCCCAGAATATACTGTAACGGTTCTCGTGCTATCCGCCTGGATACGAATGTTTTTGCACGTGCCAGCTGATCAGTAGTCACTGGCTGCTCCGCTCGGCTCACGAGCGCATGATGCTCCATCTCGAGCGCGGAGGCCAACAGCCACAAGGCCTCTTGGGCAACATTCGTTGTTCCGGTGTTATCCAGCAACTGTCGCGCCCAGGCAAGCAGAGCGCCGACAGTTTTCGGATCTCCTGACATGAAGGTCATCCGTGACTACACCTTCGCGGTTTCGGCTTGCTGTTGTTGAGCTTTCAAAGCCTGGACAATCTCATCGAGATCGCCTTCCATCACTAATTCCAGCTTGTGGAGCGTCATGCCGACGCGGTGATCCGTCACTCTGTTCTGTGGGAAGTTATATGTTCGAATCTTCTCACTTCGTTCCCCACTCCCCACCTGTGCCTTTCTATTCTGAGCGATCTCTGCCTCGTGTCGTTCCCGTTCAGCTTCGACAATACGGGCACGCAAAGTCCTCATGGCTTTGGCTCGATTCTTTAACTGAGAGCGTTCGTCCTGACACGTCACGACCACACCAGTCGGAATGTGCGTGATACGAACGGCCGAATAGGTGGTATTGACACTTTGTCCACCCGCTCCAGATGAGCAAAAGGTGTCGATTCGCAGGTCTTTTTGATCGATGTGCACGTCCACTTCATCGACCTCCGGCATGACTGCCACCGTGACGGTCGAGGTATGAATGCGACCACTGGCTTCTGTGACAGGAACCCGTTGAACCCGATGCACGCCAGCTTCATACCTAAAATGACTGTAGGCGCCCTTGCCTTCAATTAACGCAACAATGTTTTTATAGCCACCAATGCCCGTTTCAGACGCTTCAACCGTATCGACTTTGAATCCTTGTTTCTCGGCATATTTGGCATACAATCGAAACAACTCACCAGCAAATAGCCCCGCTTCATCACCGCCAGTCCCGGCCCGAATTTCGAGTACCAGGCTCTTCTCATCTCGCGGGTCTTTGGGAATTAAGAATTCTCTGACCTGTTCCTCCACCTTTGCCCGATATTGTTCCAGCTCGCTTCGTTCTTCCGCTGCGAGTTTGTGCAGTTCACCACCGGACGAAGGATCGGCAAGAATCTGAATCGCGTCTTCAAGCTGTTTCGCATAGTCCTGGTAAAGCTCAAACAGTTTGGCTGCCGGTTCCAGATCGATCCGCTCTTTACTGAGCTTGTGCAACAGGCTTGGCTGGCTGACGACAGACGGATCCATGAGCTGATCGGTCAGCTCCTGAAATCTCGACGCGAGGCCCTCCCACTTTTTGAGTAAAACAGCTTCCACGGTGTCGGTCTCCACCCGAGAGGGTCACAAAAAAAGAGACCCTGCTTCAAGCACGAAGCAGGGTCTCTTTTAGGCCCATAAGGTGCGCTACTTCCCCTTCTTCGCGTACTTCTTCTTGAACCGCTCGACCCGCCCTTCGGTGTCGACAATCTTTTGTGTACCGGTGAAGAACGGATGGCAGTTTGAACAGATGTCAACACTGACGTTACCGATAGTCGTACGGGTCTTGAATGAATTCCCGCACGCGCAATGAACGGCAGCCTCTCGATAGACTGGATGTATACCCTTCTGCATGACCTACAACTCCTTACCAAGGAATGACAATCGCTCTAGCCCATTCGCCAAGGGGGAGCACTGTATCTGAAGGACGCACAAGATACAAGCGCCGCTAACGATTCATTGATTGTAGGAACTCCTGGTTATTCTTGGTGCCACCGATCTTATCCATGAGGAACTCCATGGTTTCCATGGTGCCCAAGGGGCTGAGCACCTTGCGAAGAATCCACATCTTGTTAAGCCGATCCTTATCCACCAGCAATTCTTCTTTTCTCGTCCCGGACTGGCTGATATCGATGGCCGGAAAGAGGCGCTTATCAGCGAGACGACGATCCAGGTGAACCTCCATATTGCCGGTTCCCTTGAATTCTTCGAAGATGACATCGTCCATACGACTACCGGTATCCACCAGCGCAGTCGCCATGATGGTCAGACTCCCGCCGTTCTCAATATTTCGAGCCGCTCCAAAAAAGCGTTTCGGCCGTTGCAGGGCGTTGGAATCTAGACCACCAGAGAGCACCTTGCCGCTCGGTGGGGCAATGGTGTTGTAGGCGCGGGCCAGACGCGTGATGCTATCCAACAGGATGACAACATCCTTTTTGTGTTCAACCAGCCGCTTTGCTTTTTCCAAAACCATTTCAGCGACTTGGGCATGCCGCTGAGCCGGTTCATCGAAGGTGGAACTGATCACTTCCGCCTTCACTTGTCGCTGCCAGTCTGTAACTTCCTCCGGCCGTTCATCGATGAGCAAGACGATAAGGGTCACTTCGCTGTGATTTTTCAGGATGGCTCGAGCAATAGCTTGCAACAACATCGTCTTTCCAGTACGCGGAGCCGCCACGATCAATCCCCGTTGACCTTTACCGATCGGAGTCGTCAGATCCATCACACGAGTGCAATACTCCTCGCGGTCAAATTCCAGATTGAGTCGCTCTTCGGGGTACAATGGGGTGAGGTTGTCGAATAGGATTTTATCCCGCGCCACCTCAGGATCTTCGTAGTTGACCTTTTCGACCTTGAGCAGGGCAAAATACCGCTCACTTTCTTTGGGGGGGCGGATTTGGCCTGACACAATGTCGCCCGTACGGAGGTTGAACCGCCGAATTTGTGATGGAGAGATATAAATATCGTCGGGGCCCGGTAGGTAGTTGGAATCAGGGGCGCGGAGGAAGCCAAATCCATCAGGAAGTGTTTCGAGCACTCCCTCTCCGTAAACCGAACCGTTTTTTTCGGTTTGCGCCTGGAGGATCGCAAAGATAAGCTCTTGCTTCCGTAAGTTGGCGGCACCTTCTATCTTTAGTTCACGAGCCACATCGTTCAGGTCGGCAATGGACTTCTGCTTCAATTCTGCGAGATGCATTACTTCCCCCTTAGCTACTGACATACGACTCCTCCCGAGATTTGACTCGGTTACTGTTTAGAAGAATTCGCTCGGACTGGGTGACCATGCGAAACGTGTTTTTACCTTGACGATGAGATTAGATCTTGGTCCGTTGGGTTGGGAAAACTTATGGAAGTTCGCTATCTGCTTCTTTATGTGGAGAAATGGTATCGTCTCAAATTGTTATGGCATCTCCGATGCCCCAGCAAAGCCTTTGTTCGGCTAACTAATCCAGCTTTGTTCTCACTGCTGCACAGGTTTGATTCGAGATGGGTTCCGGAGTTGAATTCTTTGAATGGAGAGAATCAGCTCGCCCTAGATGTTGGAGTGATGATACCCAGGCACCACCCAGTTGTCAACTAGCAACCTGAATTTGTACTTGATCACATCGGCCGCGTTAGGGTTGTTCAACGAATCTGAACTGTGTTACACAGTGAGAGAGGAAGCTTCATAATGGCACGCGACGAAAACGAAACCAGCCCCGACCGCGTCTTCTCCCTGTTTGAAGCTAACCAACTGATCCCCCAACTCCAGTCACACTTGTCAACCGTCCAGGAGTGTAAAACCGTACTCATACGAACCCGCGAGGAAGTAGGCAAAGCCTCCGCCAATGCCCCCTCAGGAGGCGGGACACCAGTGGGTGCTCGCTACGTGAAAAGTCTCCAGAACATCAGTGCTAATCTGCATGCTATTCAGGAGATGGGAGTGGTCGTGAAGGATATCGACATGGGGCTCTGTGATTTCCCGCATATCCGCAACGGCCGCGTCGTCTATTTGTGTTGGAAACTTGGTGAGAACGAAGTTCGGTGGTGGCACGAAGTCACAACTGGCTATAAAGATCGTTGTCCGATTGAAGAAGAGCCTATTTAGCTAGCCCCACCCCAACAGCATCTTGTAGCTAAACACTGAAGTACCGCAAGGGGCTAGAAATATGAAGTTTGTGATCATCGGCTATGACGGCCCGGAAGGAGAAGCCAAACGAAAGGTCTATCGATCAGCTCACTTGAGTAATCTTGAATCATTAGATAGCCAAGGGCGAGTCGTCCTCGCTGGCCCTCTGACCGACAAAGCCGGAAGCTTGCTGGTGCTAGAACTCGAAACTCAGGAAGAGGCTGAAGACTTCGCCCGTCATGACCCCTACACGGTTCATGGCGTCTTCGATAGAGTTGAAATTCATCCGTTTATGCAGGTTTTCCCCAAACCTCAGTAACAAATCCCTCATATAACTTCTCAGAAAAGCGACCTCAGCTACCTGCCTTTTGAAGCATTGTCCAACTTCAAGCCGAGCGGTATAGTTTTGTTATGAACTTACGTCATATTGTACGATCCCTATCGATCCTCAGCGTCTCTCTCGTTGCTTTCTACTATCCAGCACATGCTTCAGAAACCACAATTGTGGCTGAAGCTAGCTATGTGATGGGAGATGGTGACACTCTTGCCACAGCTGAAGAACGAGTGCTCCAGCGGGCGCAACGTAGAGCCGTTGAGGAGGCAGGGCTGTACATCGAATCAACCTTCCGCGATATGGAACGGTCTGAGGCGGGCAGGAGCATCCAGATAAGCTCGTTAGAGGTACGGACAATTGCTGCAGCGATCACCAGAACCGAAATCCTAGAAACACGCCGCTCTTTTTTAAACGATCGACCAAGCTTCTACGTCCGTATCCGCGCAGTTGTTGATCTCGACAATCTTCACGTAGCGATCCAGCGGTGGCAGACTGAGCAACGACTGGGCGACCATTTTCGCCGTCTTCAAAAGGAAAACGCGGAGCTCAAAGTTCAGCTTGACGAGCTGAGGGCCTCTCGTACTGGAGTGCGAACCCTCGTCATTGAGCCGGTCGGTCGCACGAATAACACCCGTGAACAAGCTCGAAAGTTGGTCGAAAAAGCAATATTGACCCAACATCTTTCCCAAAAACTTAGCTTGGCCTCCCAGGCTGCAGTGCTGGACCCCAATTCTATCGAGCCTCTGATCGTACGCGGCCAGACCTACTTGAGACTCGCATCTGCAACGTACTCGAGCAGCTCCAGACCAAGCGAGTATTCTGAGTATGTTGATAATGCCCGCATGGATTTCGACCGCGCGCTCCTCATGGATTCTCAGAATACTTGGGCCCTTCTTGGACAAGGCGATGTCAACAGATGGCTCCATCGTCCTGAGCAGGCAGCTCACTCCTTCGAGCAAGCGCTTGAGATAAATCCTTTCTTCGACCTGGCCCGCCATCGCCTCATTAGCCTGTATACCGCTGAGGCCCGCAAGCTAGTAGGTCTGAAACGGTGGGACTCCGCCCTTACAACCTTGGAAAAGTGTTTACCTCCATTCGTTTCTGACAGTTGGCTTCCCCACCAGAAAGAAGCCTATTTTCTCAGAAGCAAGATCTACAAGGCGTTGAAGCAACCGACCCTGGCGATCGGCGATCTTAGCGCAATCCTGCGAGTCGACCCAGCCGATGAACCGGCGCTACTGGCCAGAGCCAAACTGTACCAGGACCAACTTCAAGGACGCTTAGCAAGAGACGACTTCGAACATGCGTGCATGCTCGGCTCAGCAGAGGCCTGCGAGCAGTCGCCCTAAGAGTTTCCTCACCACGATTCACTCTCAATATCTCCCCGGTCTTTAGAATTGTACTGACCTTTAGAACGGATAACTACCGGGGACTCTCCAAACACTGATTTGACAATCGAAAAGCGCGATACTTATAATGAGAAGGGATTTGCTAACTACGCCTCACTATCCTAATCCACCTGTGGTGGTGGGGCAAAAGACCTAAGCTCTCTGCGAAATCGTGGCCCGAAAGCTCTTTGAGGTGGGCCTTCTGAGATGTTGCGGGACAACAAGAGGACAGCTTAGAGTACCGCAGAGGATCGTATTTTCATCAACCTCAATTTTCTCGGAGTGTAGGATTATTGTGATGAGCGACTATCGCGTGCTACCAGGACCAGAACACTTTCTTCCACCAGCCGCCGCTAGCATGGGAATTCGATTACCGAATCCTGGGGAAGCCCACATTAACGGCGTGATTGCTCCAGAGGAGAAGGCTTATGAGGAAGCGGCTCGTCAGCTCTTGATGGCCAGGGTGCCGACCATCTTCCCAGGCCCCCTCGTGCTCTGGGCCTGGAATGAGAAGGCTGCAAAGAAAGCTACAGCTATTCGACATCTTTTTAACACCTTGAAAGAATGTGTCCAGACTGGCCAGAAGCCAATGCTGATACCCATGCCAGACTACCGGCCCAAATACCCAAAAATTAACCCTGAAGTTGAGATTAATCCGAATCATCCAAATTTGACCATCTGGCATAATAAGATCGACTGCTGCATATTTGTCGGCGTGCATTGTCATCAAGCGAACCTCTCGCTCAAGATCATCCGCGGAGGAACTTCCTGCTATACTATCGCCATGTGTGCACAGGCCGGTCACGAAGATGCCATGCTTTCATTCCGTGATGCATCCGTCGATAAAATCATGCGATTGGCTGAGACCGTTAAACGATTAAAAGGAACGGTTCAACCACGGCTGTCGACAGCTAAGAGCGGGGCTTCGAACTAGCACGTTCGATCCCTATATGTGCGAAAGGAGGCTGGGACCATGGCAGAAACTAAGTCCGTCATTGGAACACAAAATAAGAAGGGTCAAATATATACTGATACATGGAAGATGATGAACGAGGCACCACGTACGCCATCGTTCTACACAGGCAGCGAAGTCATCAAGGAAGCGCTTCGACGAGCCAGCTGTGACGTGATGATCGCCTACCCGATCACGCCACAAAGCGAAGCGGCGGCACTCATCGGCGAATTATTTGCTGAGGGATATATCGGCGATTACTTCCGTGGCGAGAGCGAATTTGCCGTGATGTCGCAATGCGCCGGTGCCGCATTCGGTGGAGCCCGTGTGTTTACCACGACTGCCGGGCCAGGAACGATGCGCGCCATGGAAAACTTCCCCATGTGGGCCGGGGCGCGATTGCCCATCCAAATGATTGTCACCTGCCGAGGCATTAACTCACCGCTGTCGATTCAACCGGACACACTGGAGATCGCCTATTTATTAAATACAGGCATGTTGGTGTGGCATGCGGAAACCGCACAGGACTTTTTCGACTGGATTCTTAAAGGCTATATTGTATCGGAGGAGCCGGATGTGCATCTTCCTCTCGCACTCTGCTGCGACGGATTCTTCGTCACGCACACAAAGGACGTCGTCAACCTAACACCAGCCGACATGTGTTTGCCTCCGTACGATCCGTATCGTTCGCCTGTTCCCTGTATGGACATGGAATGCCCGCCAGTCCGCATGATGCGTGATCCGTTTGTCATGAAGAGCAACTACATCAGTTATGCAACACACGCCAGCTGGCAGCAAGAAATCTGGGCCGCGATAGAACGCTCTCGGAAGCATTCCATCCATTGGCTGAACGGCCTGATCGACACCGAAAACACCGATGCCGAAATCATGATCGTTGCATCCGGGACGGCTGTATCCCAAGGGCGTGAAGCGATCCGCCTGCTGGAAGATGAAGGCGTCCGCTGCGGCCTTGTGAAGGTAAAGGCTCTGCGCCCTTGGCCGGAAGAAGAAATTCGAGAGGCCACGAAGAATGCGAAACATATTTTTGTGCCGGAGTTCAACGTGACTGGCTGGTTGGCAAAAGAAATTAAGGCGACGATTCCTAACCATGCCCGGGTACACGCAGGTCCCCATGTGTGCGGCGGCATGACGATGCCGCCGGAAATCATTGTGTCAGAAATCAAGACGGCCCTTGGGATGAAATCCTTCTCCCTAGCCGGTCGTGGAAGCTGAAACTACATCGACTGTGAATCTAATCGCTCTCGCGAGCGATACTGAGGAGGCCAATATGAGCAAAGAGCGTATTCAAATATCAGAAGACCTGTACGACATCATGCCGTCCGACTATCAGGACCTTGTAAAAAACGCAACGTACGGCAAGGAAGATCGGGGCTGGAAAGACATTGGAACATCGAAAGAACTCATTGAACAGCATTCGCTCTGCGCTGGCTGTCCAGAGTCCATGGCCTTCCGGTACATTCTGGCTTCGCTGCCGAACCCCGAAGATACGGTCATGGTTGGCTCAACCGGCTGCACAAGCCTGGTGTTTCCAATGGTCGCAGTCCACAATATCCACTCGCTGTTCGGCAACCAGAACGCGATCGCCTCAGGCCTTAAGCGTGCCCTTAGTGTACGATTCCCAGACCGCGTCAAGGATGTCGTCGTTCTTGCCGGGGACGGCGCAACCGTGGACATCGGCCTGGATATGACCCTTCAAGCATGGTTCCGCCAAGAAAAATTTACGACTATCTGCTTCGACAATGAACTGTATGCCAACACTGGTGGTCAGGAGAGCGGACTCATGCAGAAAGGCTTTGTCGCGAAGATGGCACCAGTCGGAAAATTGTTCGACAAGGTTCGGCTGCCAGAAATCGCCCGCGAGTCCGGGTGCCACTATGTCGTGAATTGCACCGTCAGCAAACCATCATTGGTCGAAAAAGTCATCCGTAATGCGGTACATATCGCCCGCGAAATCGGGCCAACCTATCTCCAGCTTTACACTCCGTGCATTCTTGAGATTGGGAAAAACAGCATGGAAGGCCTGCAAGAAATGCGCGATTCGGAGAAGCCAGCTGAGCGATTCGCTTACAAGGAATACGTCAGCGAGCCGGCCAAGCAATTGCTTGCCGAATTGGCGGCGAAGGACAAGGAACGGAAGGCAGCCGCCAAGCAGCTGGCGGGCCAAGCATCAGCATAGTCAGACCGGAGGCGCGACATGATTAAAAGACGATTGAATATCCGGATGTCAGGCTTAGGCGGACAAGGAGCAGTCACTGCCGCACACGTCTTGGCCATGGCAGCAAACCGGGATGGTAAGTTTTCCATCTCCAACCCATTCTTCGGTGCCGAGAAACGTATGGCGCCGGCAGAGAGTTATTGTCGGATCGGCATCGAACGAATTTACGACCGGGGTGAGTTAGTATTTCCCGATGTTATTCAGGTCTTTCATCCCCAAGTTATCACTATGGGGAAGAGTTACACCATGCCATTCTACTCCGGCGTGAAGGAAGGCGGCGTGGTGGTCATCAACTCCGCCCAGCCGTTGCTGTCTGAAGAGGACGTGGAACGGCTTAAGGACTTGAACGTCGCCGTGTTTTATATTGCAGGTACCGAGTTAGCCATTGAGGTGGCTGGCACCGAGCTTTCGACAAATATGGCCATGATCGGCTCTGTCTCGGGCATTACAAAATGTGTCTCAATGGAGGCCTTAGACGGTGCACTCCAAGAGCGCTTCGGCAAGAAGTTCGTGGCCTCCGGAGGAACAGCGTCTTTGGACGAAGCCATTAAGAAGAAATTCGCCAAGAAAGAAATGCTGTTAGCCAAAAACTTGGCAACCGTGAAAGCGGCTTACGAAATCGCCAGCGAATGGGCCGACAAGAACAAGGTCGAACTGCGTGTCGGGAATCCAGCTGTCGCTGCCTAAGAGAAGGAATTACGTTGCATGTATAACGTTGCTCAAGTCATCGACGAAAAGTGCACTGCTAAGAAGGGGTGCCGTCTCTGTATTATGTATTGCCCGGAGGCGAATTGCCTGGACTTGAATACCAGTAAGATGGTGGCGGAAGTTACCATCGATCGCTGCAAAGGCTGCGAACTCTGCGTGATCGTCTGCGACGCAGCCAAGCACTTTGCGATTACCATGCAGGCCGTCAGCGCTACAGGACAGCTGATGACCAAGAAGGGTGAGTCGGCTGCGCTCGGGCAAGCCTATCAAGGCTAGGCTAGTAGGTTTAGAATCAAAGAACCCCATAGCGCCGTCGCTATGGGGTTTTTTATTGGGATCAAGGAGAGCCAATATGGAAAACGAAGATAACACGCTGGACGAACTATTGGGTGATATTATCGGCTTGATTAACCAGTATCCAATCGCCATTGAACGGCAGGCTGGGCTCCTCCAAGCAACGGGCAAAGACCCGGAGCTTGTCGAGAAACTCGTCAAAGCCGCTGACACAATGCGGGACAGTGGGAATCTCTATCTCACCTGGGCCAAACATTATGCTGCGATGGCTAAAGGCAATACAGATGCGTCGTCCGACGAAGACGAAACTGATGATTTCGACGTTTAAAAACTTCCCTATTCCAAGAACAGTTTTGTTAATATAGGCATTATTGCAGTGTGCGGCTCAGTTCCCCGGTAGCTCAGTTGGTAGAGCAGCCGGCTGTTAACCGGCTGGTCGCAGGTTCGAGTCCTGCCCGGGGAGCCAAGTCATCTAAAACGACTGGCTCACTCTCTGCTCTCCCTTCACCGTCAAAGGTATCTCGCCCTCAGGCAGAAACAGGCGGATGAACTGCTCCTCGGCCCCCAACACCGCTCTTTAATACGATCTCACGATATGATCAAGTCGCTCAATGTGCTCGTAGGCTGCCCAAGGGTCCATTGCAACCGCGCATACCCCGTGATTGGACTGGCCGACGATATCAAATTCAAGGGTCCCATCTTTCCGTAAGTTCAAACATTCGGCGGTGACATCAGCCAATTCTCGGGACAATGCCGGGAGGGGAGGAACGGAACGCCCTACTCGTGTGTACCGCGAGATTTCAGGAAATTCTGCGCTGATGGCCCGTAAATCTATGCCTGCATAGATCGCGGCTACTACATGTGTCGCATGGACATGCACCACGGTTCGTGTCCGTTTTGAATCCCGCTGCAAATTCCAATGCATCCACAGTTCGCCGGACGGCTTTTGTAGCTCGTTGACTTTTGGCACTCGCAAGCCCGTTGCTGGATCGATAATGATCTCCAATCGAACGATATGCTCCGGATGCACGATCGTCTTCCGCCAGCCGGATGGAGTAATGTACAGGCATCTCCCGTCTCGCTTTTTCATACTAGAGCATTTTCTATTTAGTCATGCAGCATATCCTGCGTGTTTGAAGTAATTGGCACACTCGGTTGGTGAGAAGGTGTCGAGGAGTGTGCTGATTTCGTTCCAGAGGGCGTCGACGGTTCGGGGGGCGGCCTTTTTCAGGAGCGCCTTGAGTTTGGAGAACACCATTTCGATCGGATTGAAGTCGGGTGAG
>Ga0224505_10000094_pt1 | contig 67835 bp, 47 predicted proteins | sample SF_Jan12_sed_USG_FD_169102 | JGI IMG/M metagenome (GOLD analysis project Ga0224505, IMG submission 169102) | Sediment microbial communities from San Francisco Bay, California, United States - SF_Jan12_sed_USGS_4_1 | ecosystem: Environmental > Aquatic > Marine > Sediment | place: USA: California...
AGTCAACCACTATGTGCCGGGGTCCGGCTGGAGCGGCCGCACGCTTATCGTATCCGGCTTGGACGGCGACGCTTTCAATCCGGAGATAGCGGTAGACCACGCGGGCAATGCTGTCGCTGTCTGGGAATCGGGAAGCGACACGTTCAGGGCCATTCGTGCCCGCCGCTTCGTGGTCACCGGCGGATGGGGTGCCACGACACCAATCGGTGAACTGACGTCTGTGGGCCCGCAAATCTCGGTCGATGGGATCGGCAACATGGTGGTGCTGTGGGGGCACCGACCGGACGGCCAGAATGACCAGGTCTTCTATAACCGGTTCGGTGGTGGCGGCGAACCGAATGGCAAGCTCATCTCGGAAACGTCTTTCTCCGACCCGTTGCTTGGCCAGTGCATCCGCGACGCGGCTGCCGCGAATTCCTGGCATTTCGTACAAGAGGTCGTATCCATCGACTGCGTCGGCCTGGGAATTCGTTCGCTCGGCGGACTGCAGACATTCGTGAACCTGGAGTTTCTGGGTGTATCGCAGAACCAGATCGATGACGTATCGGTAATCAAGAAGCTGCAGAGGCTTCGAATTGTTGATATTCAGGGTAATCCGGACTTGCGCAACATCCAAGCCATGATCGACCACCCCGCATTGGACCTGGTGCTGCTGGCGGGCGCCGGCGAAGGCGGGACAATAGACTGCGCAGATCTTGATGCGTTGAGTGCAAGCAACAATGGCGTAACCTTGATTCGACCGACCTCTTGCCGTCAGCACTTGATAGATGTTGTGGTCGGCGACCCAGCGCTTCAGGATTGCATACAAAGATCTCGCTCTCGGCAACAGTTGACATATGTAGATGAACTGACTGAGCTCAATTGTGAGCGAGGATCCGGGTTCAATTTGGTAATTCAAGACCTCGAGGGCGTGCAGATACTCGAGAATCTCGAGTCCATCAATATCGATCGCAGCGTGGTTCAGGACCTTTCGCCGCTGGCGGGACTCGCCCGGTTGAAACGAATCGACGCTTCGTCCACAGAGATCACGACACTTGCCCCAGTGGCAGGCTCGCCGACCCTGGAGGTGCTGACGCTCAAAAGCGTTCGTGGCTTGTACAACGACAGCCCGCTATTCGGTAGCGGTGACCCTACGGGAATCTCGATCCTGTCCACGTTCCCCTCATTGCGCGAAGCATACCTCGGTAACAAGGATTACTGCCCTGGCCAAGCGCAGTGCGTAACTGGTGCCGGACGAATGGACTGCCAGACTCTGGACTCGCTGGAGGGGACACTGGAAGTATTCGCGCGGCCTCAAAGCTGCAACATGCCGCTCGACCAGGTTCTGCTCGAAATCGAAGACCTGGCGCTGCGGCAGTGCATTTCTGATACTGCAGCCACTGCGATTCCGGCCCTGGTAGATACCGACGGGTTCACCATCCTGAGCTGTACGTTCGCCGGTATCACGAGTCTGAAAGGGCTCGAGCGTTTCGGGCGTATAAAGGATCTGTTCCTCGATGGAAATCCGGTCCAGGACTTGCGGCCGCTGAACAGTATTCGCACCCTGGAGCGGCTCTCCCTGTCTGACACCAGCATTTCGAGTTTTGATGCCCTCAGCGACCTTGCGTTGTTGCGAGTACTGGACGCCAGGAGGACGCCGTTAGCCGAAATAGACGAGTTGTTCCGCATGGCGCGATTGGGTCGAAGCACCGGCGGTGGAAGCGACCTGTCTTTAGGGTCCGTCGACCTGACGGACGCCGGCCAGTTCAACGGAGCGGGTACTTTGCCCTGTGCCGATCTCGATCGGCTACAGGCACTCGTGGAAGCCAACAACATATTGCCGACCACGAATTTCCAACCACAAGCCCGCACACCGGACGTCTGCAGCGACGGTGTGCCGGTATCTCCGCTGGATGGGCGGTCGGCGGACATCAATGGTGACGGCAGGGATGACCTGGTGCTTCAGATTGAGGCGGCGGAAACGGCTTCCGTCACTGCGAATTGGGACACGCTGCTGTCAGGAATCAATCAGTTCGTGGTTGGAGGGAACGTGCCGGGATTTTCCAAGGCCAATTTTGCCCGCGCAAGGGCGGTTGCATTGGGAGACGCAAACGGAAATCCGGGTTCTGGAGACGATTTCGATGACTTGCTCATTCAACTGGACTCCGCGATCGACAACTCGATCGAGTGGCGCGCGCTGTTGTCGGACGGAGCTGGGGGATTCCCGGTCAGTACCACTGCCGCTTTCATGCCGGATGGCAAGTTGGATAATGCCAAAGCGATCGGATTCAACGATGTCGACGGGGACGGCAATGCCGACATACTTATCGAGCGGCAGGTCGCCGGAGTAGTACAGTGGTACCTTTCTTTCGGAACCGGCGCAGGCTTCAGTGACCCGCTATTAACTCCTGTCGGGTCTTTCAATTTGACAAACGGCAGGCCGCGCCTTGCGGCATTGTCGGACGTCAACGGTGATGATTTCGCCGATCTCGTCTATGTCATCGATCGGGGCCGCGTGCCTCCGGACGCCTTTTTCATTCGGGGCCAGGGAAGTTACTGCGTGCGGGTCGTGTTATGGAACCCCGACGGTGGCCAGGGATTTGTCGGTACGACCGGTCAGGAATCGGAACCAAACGGTGGTGCCCCACTCTGTCGCCCCTACAACGTTCCTGGCTACTATTACCTCGACAGCGCCAGCGTTGCCGACGTAACCGGGAACGGGCGCAAGGAGTTGGTCCTCGGCTTTGACGTCACCGGCGCAGCAGGTGCGGTGCGCACATTGGGGCATTTTGGCTACGCCGTGCAGGTGTCCGCATTGAACGAGGGCGGCACGCCTTTCCGATCGACCTGGGGCGACATGCAGGCCTGGCCGGTCGTAAATCCGGGCACTGCAACAAATGTGTTCGGCGAATCCGCAAGTTTGTCGAACATAACTGAATACCGTACCGTCGCGGTCGCCGACATGAATAACGACCGGCGTTCGGATGTCCTGATCGAAGTTGTTCTGCGTTTCGCCAGCGGGCCGCCGGCAACCTTCTGGGTCGTCTGGCTCTCAGAAACGGATGCCAATGGCTTGCCGCGGTTCGTCCGTTATCTGGACCGGACACCCGACCTTGCGCTTCCGATAGGTGGGGGTTACCAGGCGATCGGCGTCCTGGATTACAACCTCGATGTTGACCGCCTGCCGGATCTGCTGTTCCAGCGCACGAATCCGGTGACCGGAAACTTCGAATTGCTTGTTTCTGCAAATGACGGAAGTCAGTTCGGCAATCCCAATCCGTGGCATCAGTCTCCAGTCAGGCAGCGCGTCATCGGTGTCGAGGAAGACGGATTGACCGCCCTGGCAAATGACACCAGCGAGCTGATTGCCTGGGTCGGCGTCGAGGGCCTTTATCTTACGCAGCGCGAATTCAGTGATTTCCTGGCTGGCAAGGGATTGACGCTCTTGAAGGGAAATGACCTGGACGGACTCAGGCAAGGGACGGAACCGCTGGGTCCCGGCGAGTGCGTGTCGAACTACTCGACGTCATCATCGACCCGTGAACCGGGACGAGTTGACGGAGAAGCCGAGTACGCAGCGCTGATGTGCAATGTCAATCTCGGCGACCGGGTTGCTCTGAAGGCACAGATGATTTACGGGGGTTGCGATGGGACGGCAGGACCGGGTGTCAGCGCGGAGTGCGAGGCTGGGCTCTTCGAGACCAGTCTGACAATGGACTTGCCGAGCCCAATCCCGGATGCCGAGCTGGGCGCCAAGGGCCCAAATGCTTCGGCGTGCGGCGGCCTGTCGACCAAGCACGTCTGCGGTAAAGTCGGTGCCGAGCTTGCGTCCGCGTCGGGAAGTGTGTCCCTTGGCGGGGCGACGGGGGGAGCCAAACTCGCGATTGGCGTCGGCGCTGGCGCCGACATGTCCATTGAGGACGGCGTGATTTCCGGCGAGATAGACCTGAAGTTTATTGTTGGCGGATCAATTGAGTTCTCGGTTGACCCGGAGCAGGTAGGCATGAATCTCTACAAAGTCGGCCGAACCGCCTGGACCTATAGAGAGACGGCGGGTGGGTTTGTCGTTTACACGGCTGGGCCAGCAGTTTTTGATGCCGCAGCGAAACTTGGCGGCGCAGTCCAGGACGAGGCCGAACGAAAAGGCAAAGTCGTGCTAACTGCGGCGGGGCAGGCTGTGTACTTCGTTGGGGGCAGTTCGGCTCAGGAGTCATTTGTCGTGTTTACAGAAGCTGCCGGCAAACTGATCAAAGACATTTTCAACTTGATCGAGACAGCAGCTGCCAATGCTGTCGCGGACCCTGTGGGCAGTATCCTCGGCGCGCTTGGTGCTGTTTCCGACGGCGTCGCATGGCTCTGGGGCTTGCTCTAGGCAGCCAACAGGTCCTATTGGCTGCGCCGGCTGGGCGCCTCGAGCCCCGTGACTCCGGTCCCGGAATGGCTGTACGCCATGGCTCGCGGATAGCCTGGCTCGCAGCGTTATTGCCAATAGCGGCCGCTTGAGGTAAAAACAGACCAAATATCGTACATCGAGATCCGGCGTATGTCGTCGCTCGAAGGAATGTAGAATTGGTCACCCCTTCGCGGCGAAGCAAAGCTCAATGACGAGCGCCATCTGACCAGCCAGGTCAATTTGGGAACAATAATGGATGAAAATAAGACCCCAGCAGCAACAGACAGATTACGCGATATCCTCATTCACTGGCCGCGGTTACGTAAGTCGGCTCTCGTTGTAGCCATCGATCTGGCCGGGTTCGCCGTGTGCGGGGGTTCCGCATTATGGCTGGTCCTGGGGTTGGCAACGCGCACGTGGACTTCTGCTGGCCACTTGCTGTTGATCGCGGCGACGTCTGTGATCATTGCGTGGCTGCTCGGTCTCTATCGATCCGTGATCCGCTATATGGGGGTCGATCTCCTGGCGGTCGGTGGAAGTACAGCCGCATATGCCACCGGGGCCGGGTTCGTGACAACTTTGGCAATTGCGCCGGACGTTCCTTCTGTTCGGTGGGCAGTCGCGTTCTTCGGATTTTCATTCCTGTACATCACGGGTAGCCGCTATGCTGCCAGGCTAATGCTGATTCCGAGTAAGCCGGGCAGGGCAGTAAGGAATGTCCTTATTTATGGCGCCGGGTCAGCCGGCGCGCAGCTCGCCATCAGCTTGAGGGGACACCCGGATGTCAATGCGATCGCGATGATCGATGATGATCCTGCACTGAGCGGTCAGCGCGTCAAAGGACTGGAGGTCTACCCGTCCGCCGCTATTGATTCGGTAATTCATCACACAAAGGCGGAAAGCGTACTCCTTGCTATTCCCAGTGCCAGCCGGAGGCGGCGGCGGCAGGTTCTAGAACGATTGGCAGAACTCCCGGTGCATGTGCAGACCATTCCGGATTTCAGGGACATAATTTCCGGGAAGGCTCGGGTCGACGACATATCCGAAGTGGATGTGAACGACTTACTCGGAAGAGATCCCGTTCCTCCAGATCCCGCGTTGCTCGACGCTTGCATACTAAGAAAGTCCGTACTGGTCACCGGCGCTGGCGGTTCAATCGGATCCGAACTGTGCCGCCAGATACTGGAACAGGGACCAGTCCGCCTGGTGCTTTTCGAGATTTCCGAAACGGCTCTATATAGCGTCGAGCGGAAACTCAAGGAGCAGGCTGCGAAGATCGGGTCCGACTGTAACATCGTTTCGCTGTTGGGGTCGGTTCATCACGAGGCCCGCATGCGCGAGGTAGTTAATACGTTTGATATTCAGACGATTTATCATGCGGCCGCGTACAAGCATGTTCCTATCGTTGAACAGAACGTTTTTGAGGGCATTCACAACAATGTTTTGGGGACGCTGCACACCGTCCGGGCAGCATTAGACGGCGGCGTTGAGAATTTTGTCCTCATATCGACGGACAAGGCGGTAAATCCGACGAGCGTGATGGGCGCGACAAAACGGCTGGCCGAACTTGTTGTTCAGGCTCATGCCAAGGAGTACGACAGAACCGGCTACTGCATGGTCCGATTCGGCAACGTGCTCGAATCGTCAGGATCGGTAGTTCCCTTGTTCAAAGAACAGATCCGAGCTGGTGGCCCGGTGACGGTGACGCACAGGGACATCATCAGATATTTCATGACGATACCGGAAGCCGCAGAATTGGTATTGCAGGCTGGCTCGATGGCACAAGGCGGCGATGTCTTTGTACTCGATATGGGGGAACCGGTTCGGATTCGCGACCTGGCGTATCGCATGATAAAGCTGATGGGTCTGACCGTACGTGACGAATCACATCCGGACGGCGACATAGAAATCAGGTATATCGGACTGCGGCCGGCAGAGAAGCTCTACGAGGAACTGCTGATCGGAGCCAACGTGACCGGTACCGCGCACCAACGAATATTGCGCGCCCACGAGGAGTTCCTGCCACTAAACGTTTTGAACCAGTCTCTGACAAGCATGGCAAGAGTTTCGCGCGATCAGGATTACCTGCAAGCGCGGGAGACATTGATGGAGGCCGTGCGTGAGTATCAGCCCAGCAATGAAATTGAGGACCATCTGTGGGCTGGTAGGACGGGGACAGACGGACCAGCGGTGAGAGGTAAGGTTCTCGACTTTCCGCCCAAGTCATAAATGTTGTCGGCGTGTGATCGTGAAATTGGGGCCGGGGGGGAGCGATGCCACAATTTCCGTCCAGGCAATATTCCGGGCGAAGTGGGCTCCCGCGCGACAAGTTGTGCATGTTTGATGCATGCTCGGTGATGTTCGCGTTTTCCAAGGCGGTTCGAGTTCGACCAGGATGGGGCACGTCGCCGCATGGATAACGATCGCGATAAGGCAAATCTGACTGGCGCGCCTTCGGCCGCCTGGCGACAGAGGGGCCGTCTGCGGGAGCGGTTGCCGGCTCGGGATACCGCGGTTTCGGCCGTCGGGACGGCCTCCCACAGGATCCTCCTGGCTAGCCTGAGCGCGTCCTGATCCGCGACCGGGATGAGCCGGCCGGGATTGCTTCGCTGCGCCGGCAATGACGGGGCCTTACGCGGAAGGATTTGTCGCCCGTCGGGACGGGCTCCTACAGGTGATTGCAGCCGGTCGGCTGTCGGGGCGGGCTCCTACAGGTGATCGCAGCCGGTCGCCCGCGAGCGCGGGCTCCTACAAATGCACTGCCTGCCGAATTGTGACGCGTGCCTGACCCGGCACTGATCCGGCATATGTATAATTCCCCGCTCGAATCACCCGCGGAATCAGAAACATGCGCATGACCATCTTCGGCTCGGGCTACGTGGGCCTCGTCACCGGCGCCTGCATGGCCGAGACCGGCAACCACGTCGTTTGCGTCGACATCGACGCCGACAAGATCGCCCGCCTGAATGCCGGGGAGGTGCCGATCTACGAGCCGGGGCTCGACGACTACATCGAGCGCAACCGCGAAGCAGGTCGGCTCGAGTTCACGACCGACGTCCAGAAGGGCGTCGACCACGGCCTGTTCCAGTTCATCGCCGTTGGCACCCCGCCCGACGAGGACGGCTCGGCCGACCTGAAGCACGTGCTGGCCGTCGCCCGTTCGATCGGCGAGCACATGAACGACTACCGGATCGTCGTCGACAAGTCGACGGTGCCGGTCGGCACGGCCGACCGCGTCCGGGAGACGATCTCGGCCGCGTTGAGCGAGCGGGGCGCCGGGCTGGAATTCGACGTGGTGTCCAACCCGGAGTTCCTGAAAGAGGGCGCCGCGATCAACGACTTCATGAAGCCGGACCGCATCGTCATCGGGACCGACAATCCGCGCACCAAGGAACTGCTTCGCGCGCTTTACGAGCCGTTCAACCGCAACCACGACCGCGTCATCAGCATGGACATCCGCTCGGCGGAACTGACCAAGTACGCGGCCAACGCGATGCTGGCGACCAAGATCAGCTTCATGAACGAACTGGCGAACATCGCCGAACGCATGGGGGCGGACATCGAAAAGGTTCGCATCGGTATCGGCTCGGACCCGCGCATCGGCTATCACTTCATCTACCCGGGCGCCGGCTACGGCGGCTCCTGCTTCCCAAAGGACGTCCGGGCGCTGGCGCGGTCAGCGGCAGGCACCGGCTACACGGCCGAGCTGCTCGAGTCCGTCGAGGCGGTCAACGACCGGCAGAAGCGTCGGCTGTTCGAAAAAATCTCCGGCCACTACGATGGCCAGCTTGCGGGCAAGACGATCGCCGTCTGGGGCCTCTCCTTCAAGCCGAAGACCGACGACATGCGCGAGGCCTCGAGCCGCGTGCTGATGGAGTCGCTGTGGGCGGCGGGCGCCAGGGTCCGGGCCTACGACCCCGAGGCGATGGACGAGGCGCGCCGGCTGTACCCGGACGCGCAGGGGCTCACGCTCTGCAAGTCGGCCCACGAGGCGCTCTCCGGGGCCGACGCGCTGGCGATCGTCACCGAGTGGCAGGAGTTCCGCAGCCCGGACTTCGACCGCATCAAGGCGGAACTGACCGACCCGGTCGTCTTCGACGGCCGGAACCTGTACGACCCGGGCCTGCTGACGACCCTCGGGCTGCGCTACTACGCCATCGGCCGGGGGAACCACGTCGAAATTGCGACCCCGGCCCGGGGCAGGCGCAAGACGGATAAGCTACAGTCCTGACCGTCCAGACCTACGCGGACCAGGGAGGCCCGATGAGTACGATCCAACCCGTCATCCTGTCCGGCGGCGCCGGCACCCGGCTCTGGCCGGCCTCGCGCGCCGCCTACCCGAAGCAGCTGCTGCCGCTGGTCGGGGACCGGACCATGCTGCAGGAGACGGCGCTCCGCGCCAGGGACCGCGCCAACCTCGCCAGCCGGCTTGTCGTCGTCTGTAACGAGGCCCACCGCTTCCTGGTGGCCGAACAGCTGCGCGCCGTCGACGCGGCCGCAGAGATCGTCCTGGAGCCCGAGGGGCGCAATACGGCCCCGGCCGTGGCCCTGGCGGCGCTCGTGGCGCTGCGCGGGCAATCGGACGGCGATGAACCGCCGGTGCTGCTGGTCATGCCGGCCGACCACGTCATCGGCGACACCGACGCCTTCCTCGAGGCGCTGTCGGTCGGCGAGCAGGCGGCCCGGCAGGGCAAGCTGGTCACCTTCGGCATCGTTCCGACCTACCCGCATACCGGCTACGGCTATATCGAGTCCGAGGCCGGTACCGGGCAGACGGGCGAGGTGCTGGCCTTCGTCGAGAAGCCGGACAAGCCGACGGCGGTCCGGTTGCTGGAGACGAATCGCTACTACTGGAATGCCGGCATCTTCATGTTCCGGGCCGACGTGCTGCTGGAGGAACTCGGCAAGTACGCGCCCGCGATGGTCGCGGCCTGCCGGCAGAGCGTGGAGGCCGCGCGCGCGGATACCGACTTCATCCGCCCCGATGCGGCGGCGTTCAAGGCCTCGCCGTCCGACTCCATCGACTACGCGGTCATGGAAAAGACCGATCGCGCCGTCATGGTGCCGCTCGACGCCGGCTGGAACGACGTGGGATCCTGGGCGGCGCTGCACGACGTCAGCCCGCAGGACGACGAGGGCAACGCCGTCTCCGGCGACGTGCTGGCGATCGACTGCAAGGATACGTTCATCCGGGGCCAGAGCCGGCTCGTGACCGCTGTCGGTGTCAAGAACCTGGTCATCGTCGAGGACAAGGACTCGGTGCTGGTCACGCACCGCAAGAGCAGCCAGGACGTCAAGCTGCTGGTCGACGAATTGAAGCGGCAGGGTCGCCCCGAGGTCAACCTGCACCGCCAGGTGTTCCGGCCCTGGGGCAGCTACGACTCGATCGACGCGGACGACGGCTTCCAGGTGAAGCGGCTGATCGTGAACCCGGGCGCCGTGCTGTCGCTGCAGAAACACGCGAGAAGGGCCGAGCACTGGGTGTGCGTGCGGGGCACGGCGCGCATCACCCGCAACGACGAGGTGTTCGACCTGCAGCCGAACGAGTCGACCTACATCGCGATCGGCGACGTCCATCGCATCTCGAACCCCGGCACCGAGCCGGTGCACATCATCGAGGTGCAGTGCGGCGGCTACCTCGGCGAGGACGACATCGTCCGGCTTGAGGACAACTACGGCCGGCAGGGCACCAACACCTGAGGTGTCGGCCGTCAGGACGGCCTCCCACAGGGTTCGGCGGCGTGCTGTGGGAGCGGGTGCCGACCCGCGACTCATTGCGATGCCCGACATCGATCGCGCGCAGGGCGCGCTCCTACAGGTGCTGCCTGACATTGCGACGGCCCTGCAGGAGCCCGTCCCGACGGGCGACCTCGGTGGAGCGGGTGCCGACCCGCGACTCATTGCGATGCCCGACATCGATCGCGCGCAGGGCGCGCTCCTACAGGTGCTGCCTGGCGTTGCGACGGCCCTGTAGGAGCCCGTCCCGACGGGCGACCTCGGTGGAGCGGGTGCCGACCCGCGGCTCATTGCGATGCCCGACATCGATCGCGCGCAGGGCGCGCTCCTACAGGTGCTGCCTGACGTTGCGACAGCCCTGTAGGAGCCCGTCCCGACGGGCGACCTCGGTGGAGCGGGTCCTGACCCGCGACTCATTGCGATGCCCGACATGGATCACGCGCAGGGCGCGCTCCTACAGGTGCTGCCTGACGTTGCGACAGCCCTGTAGGAGCCCGTCCCGACGGGCGACCTCCCCAATGCCGCGATGCCACCCCTGCAAGAGCCCGCCCCGCGGGCGACCTGCGTTATCATTCGACCCGATAATCGACTCAAAACGAGCCCAAAGAACCCAACCCATGCCCATCGACATCACCTGCTTCAAGGCCTACGACATCCGTGGCCGCATCCCCGACCAGATCAACGAGGACATCGCCTGGCGCATCGGCAACGCGACCGCGGAATTCCTCGGGGCCAAACGCGTCGTCATCGGCCGCGACATGCGCCTGTCGAGCGCCGGGCTGACCGACGCCGTGGCCAGGGGCCTTACGGAAGCCGGCGTCGAGGTGCTGGATATCGGGCTCTGCGGGACCGAGATGGTCTATTTCGCGGTTACGCACCTCGGGGCCGACGGCGGCATCATGGTCACGGCCAGCCACAACCCGGCGGACTACAACGGCCTGAAGCTGGTGCGCGAGCAGGCGAAACCGATCAGCGCGGACACCGGTCTCAAGGACATCCGCAAGCTGGCCGAGGCCGACCGGCGCCTCAGGGCGGCGTCGCCCGGGAAGCGATCGCCGGTCCGTATCTTCGATGCCTACGTCGAGCACATGCTGGGCTACGTGGACGTTTCCCGGCTCGAGCCGCTGAAGCTCGTCGTCAACGCCGGCAACGGCTGCGCCGGTATTGCGATCGACGGGCTGGAGCCGCACCTGCCGTTCGAATTCATCAAGATCCACCACGAGCCGGACGGCACCTTCCCGAACGGCATCCCGAACCCGCTCCTGCCCGAGAACCGGGCCTCGACCGCCGAAGCCGTCGTCGCGAACGGCGCCGATATGGGGATTGCCTGGGACGGCGATTTCGACCGCTGTTTCCTGTTCGACGAGAAGGCCGGATTCATCGAGGGCTACTACATCGTTGGCCTGCTGGCCGAGAGCCTGTTGGAGAAGCATCCCGGCGGGAAGATCGTGCACGACCCGAGGCTGACCTGGAATACGCTGGATATGGTCGAGGCCGCGGGCGGCGTCGCGGTTCAGTCGAAGTCCGGCCACTCGTTCATCAAGGAGACGATGCGCCGGGTGGACGGGATCTACGGTGGCGAGATGAGCGCGCACCACTATTTTCGCGACTTCTCCTACGCGGACAGCGGCATGATTCCCTGGCTGCTGGTCGCGGAACTGCTGTGCAAGACCGGCAAGCCGCTGTCGGCTCTCGTCGGCGAGCGCATCGCCAAGTACCCGGCGAGCGGCGAGATCAATCGCGAGGTCGCGGATGCGAAGGCGACGCTCAAAGCGCTCCACGACCGTTATGCGAAGGATGCGCTCGCCATCGATGATACGGATGGCTACAGCTTCGAATTCCCGGACTGGCGCTTCAACATCCGGATGTCGAACACCGAGCCGGTCGTGCGGCTGAACGTCGAGAGCCGCGGCGACCAGGCGCTGATGGAGGCGAAGACGGCCGAGGTGCTGGCGATCATGGAGTCTTAGGGGCCTCGGACATTTGGGGTCAGAGTAAAAACTCCGAGAGTTTTTACTCTGACCCCAAATATCGGCGATTGTGGGAGCGGGTCCTGACCCGCGACGGTTCGATTCCCAGGACGCCTCATCCACGGCAACCTGGTGCCGCTGGTCAGGCCGAGGCCGGGCCCAGCAACTCTTCGGCCACTCGCCGAGCGATCTCCAGGGAGGCGGTCAGCCCGGGCGATTCGATGCCGAACAGGTTTACGAGGCCGGGTATGCCATGCGTGCCAGCGCCCTGGATCGTGAAATCCGCCGCCGGCTCGCCCGGCCCGGAGAGCTTCGGGCGAATCCCCGTGTAGCCGGGCACGAGCCGGCTGGCGTCCAGGTCCGGGTAGTAGCGTCGAATCGCGTCGACAAAGGCTGGCTTGCGGCTCTGGTCAAAGGAGTAATCCACGCTATTCAGCCACTCGACGTCCGGCCCGAATTTCGCCTGCCCGGCGAGATCCAGGGTGACGTGCGTTCCGAGCCCGCCGCCGCCAGCGACCGGGTAGACCAGCCGGTTGAACGGAGACTTGCCCTGTAGCGTGAAGTAATGGCCCTTGGCGAGGTGCAGCCGCGGAATCGACTCGATCGGGAAACCGGCGATCCGCGCCGCGACGTCGGTCGCCCACAGGCCGGCCGCGTTCACCACTATCCGGCAATCGACGGTGTACCCGTCCTCGTCCAGGTGCACGCGGAACCCGTCTCCGTGCGCTTCCACTGACGACACTCGGCTGCGGCAGACGACCGTTCCGCCGTTCGCTTCGGTGTCGGCCTGCAGTGCCTGCACATAAGCATGCGAATCGATGATGCCAGTGGACGGGGATAGCACGCCGCCGACCGCGCGCACGGCCGGTTCCATCTCGCGTACCTCTGCTGCCGTGACGGGCACGAGGTCGGTGACGCCGTTGGCACGGGCGCGGGCGACGTAGCTGTCCAGGATGCCGAGCTCGCTATCCTCGGTCGCGACGACAAGCTTGCCGATGCGCCGGTGCGGGATGCCCTTTTCCTCGCAGTAGGCGTAAAGCGCCCGCTTGCCGGCGACGCAGGCGGATGCCTTGAGCGAGCCCTGCGGATAATAGATGCCGGCGTGGATAACCTCCGAATTGCGGCTGCTCGTGTGCGTGGCGACCGCCGCCTCGGCCTCGAGAACGATCACCTGCCGGCCGCCCATGGCGAGCGCACGCGCCGCCGCCAGGCCGATGACGCCGGCTCCTATTACCACGCAGTCCAACGCCTGATCCATGTCGCTCGCTTTACCCTTCGGCCGATATGCGGGACGTATTCTCGCCCGCCATTGCGGCACCAATCAATTTTGAATGGACCGTACGCCCCTGCGGCGATCCCGCGATCGACATTTGCGGGAGCGAAGGGTCGCCCGTCAGGACGGGCTCCTACAGTGCGCCGTATTTGTAGGAGCCCGCGCTCGCGGGCGACATGTTTTGAATGTGGACGCAGTTTCCGCCTCATCAGGTCGCCCGTCAGGACGGGCTCCTGCAACAGCAACCGTTGAACCGTTGGTGGGGGCTGGACCTGACCCGGGGTGACTCAGTCCGCCGACGGCAGCAACTGGTCGACGCTGATCTTGAACTGCAGGAAAACGATTCCCGAGATGCTCGGGTCGATGAATTCGGCGTTGACGAACTCCTGCACGGCCTTGCGCGGCATGTAGGTCAGGTTCATGCCGACGTAGCGGTTGCCGAATGTCAGGCTGGGCAGTACGCCGGGAAACGGGCGGCCGCCTTCGACGTCGTCCCGCGTCATCACGAACAGGTTGATGCCGGCATCCATGTACAGGCCGGCGAAACGCTCCGATTCGAACAGACGCCGGTGGATGCCGCCGCCGGCCATGTACGTCATCTCGTCCATGCTGTCGCGGAAACCGTTCGCGAACAGGACCTTTCGCCAGCGGGCGTCGGTCGGCAGCATGTACTCGATGCCGAGGCCGACATTGGCTTCGTTCCAGTCGTAGGTCGAGTCCAGGTGGATTGATTTGCCGTTGATTACGGCGCTGAAACCATTGGCGTGTGCGGGTAGTGACAGACCGAGTAGCAGTCCGGTCGCGAGGAGTGAGCGCAGGATCGATTTCTTCATGCCTTACACTGGTGCAAGCCCTGTGCCAGACATTATTAGTAATGAATATCAGTAAGTTATGGGAACTTCCGGACGTAGTAGTAAAGAAATTCGACGCATCGTGTCCGGGAAATGTGATAGACATCACAATTTGCGCTTGGGACCCGGATACACTGTTGAGCCCAATGGTTATGACTCGGGATTTGCACATGATGGCCGCAAGGAGAGTAATGATTCTAGCCGCTGCTTTGCTCGTGAACGCGACCGTACGCGGCGACGAAATCGGACCGGGTGATGACCTGGAAGCGGCCATCGGAAGACTGTCGCCGGGCGGTGAACTGTTATTGAGAGGCGGCATATATCAATTTGACCAAAACGTCACAATTACCGCGGTCGGAACCTCGAATTCACCAATCACTATTCGTGCCAAAGACGGAGAGCGGGTCACGTTTAGCCAGGCAACCACCAACCACAACGTCGTCGAGATCAACGCCTCGGCCTATCTCATTATTCGCGGCATCGAGTTCGTAGGGGGATCACAAGGTATACGGCTGATCAATTCGGACTTCGTCACGATTGAGCAATGTGAAATTCACGATGTTGGTGACGTAGCGATTTCCGCTAATTCAGGAGGAACCTATGAAGGTTTGATTATTCGCCAGAATCACATTCATCACACGAACGACACGGGCGAGGGAATGTACCTGGGCTGCAACTCCGACGGCTGCAGGGTTGCAAATAGCATTATCGAAGACAACTACATTCATCACACGAATCAGCCTTCAGTGACTCAAGGCGACGGAATTGAGCTCAAGGAAGGCAGCTATGGAAACGTGATCCGAAACAACGTTATTCACGACACGAATTATCCCGGCATTCTCACGTACAGCACAGTCGGCAACGGCCCGCCGAATATTATTGAGGGCAACGTTGTGTGGAATTCGGGGGACAATACAGTGCAAATGGCGGCCGACGTAGTGTTTCGAAACAATATCGTTCTCGGAAACGTTTCATTGCAGGCCCACCAGGCAGGGAGCCCGTCAAATATGCAGATCGTGCACAACACGATCATAAACTCGGGTACTGCGCTGCAGGTGCGCAACGTTACAGGCCCTGTCGTGATCGCAAACAATGCGATTTACTCCGAGAGTAGGGCAATCGACCTCATCAGCGGTGCACTGGGGCAAGTTACCCTGGCGGGAAACGTGGGTTCCGGTGGTGTTGCCGGCGCGTCGACAGGCTACAAGGAAGGAAACGGGCTATCGACCGATTTCACTGCGGCCCACTATAACGGTGCTCCGCCCATTGACTTGTTTCCGTCGACCGGCAGCGCCTTGATTAGGGCGGGGGCATCGCCCTACCTGACTCCATTGGACTTCAATGGCTCACAGCGCGGTACCAATGCTGACAGCGGGGCTTATCGATTCGACGCCGCGGGCAATCCGGGCTGGATCATTCGCCCGGGATTCAAGGACAGGATACAGGGCGGGATCGCGCCGCAACCGCCGCAAGCTCTCCGGGCGAATTAGTACGAAACGGTGTCAAAGCGCCCAATGAGCCTTCGGCGGCAGGTTCCCGGGTGGGGTAACCGGTTTCCGCTGTCGGGTAGTGTGGGCCCGGCACAAGATTTGCTTCGATCGAGCCATTTTTTTTGGCGGGTGCTGGCCGCGTCGACTACTGCTGCATAATAGGCAATCGGGCCAGCGCATGATTACCGTGCTGAGTTTCTCAGCACTACTGTAGTCAACGCAGAAAGCGCGCCAACCAGATTGACAAGTATGTCGGTCAGTGACCCGAAGCGACCTGGCACGTAAGTCTGATACCACTCAAGCACGGCCCCTAGACCGGCACACAATAGTAGTACGGCTAGCGCACGATACCGGTCACGTTCAATGGTCTCGGCCGTCCACCAGCCGAGCGTGGCCAAGACTCCATACGCGACAAAGTGCATGACTTTCTGAACAATCGCCGGCGTTATTGCGACCAACCAGACGAATCCGGAGTCGCCTTCCTTCGCGTTGCCGGGCGTCACCGACAGGACGATGATCAGCACGATCAGTCCCAGCGTCAATAGCCAGCGCACGGGTATCGGTACTGACATGGGACTCGGATCAGTCCGTTATACCCGCGCGGCGCTTCAGGCTGGCCGATGCGCGTTCGGCCGTCCGGCCGTCCCAGAGTGGGGGCCGCGTACCGGCGGGCCAATCCCCGGCAAATACTTTCTGTAGGTTGTCGTGCAGGCTCCTGGCCCGGACCAGGCGGTTGGTGCCCAGCGTGACGGTGACCGGGCGTTCAGTGTTCTCGCGCAGCGTCAGGCAGGGGATGCCAAGGTAGGTCGTTTCCTCCTGCAGGCCGCCGGAATCGGTGATAACCACCTTCGCGCCGGTCGCGACGTTCATGAATCGGACGTAGGGTAGGGGTTCCAGCAGCATTACATTGCGAGCCGACGCCAGGCGTTCCTTCAGGCCGAATTTCTCCAGACCCTTGATCGTCCGCGGATGGGCGACGAACACGACCGGCAATTCGCGGGACGCTTGCAGCAGGGCCTCGACGATGGGGCCGAGTGTCTCGGCGGCGTCCACATTGGACGGCCGGTGCAGCGTCACCAGCGCGTAGTTGCCCGCCGCGAGGCCCAGGTCCTCCCGGGCGCTGGAGGCCTCAATGGTGTCCCGGAGCATCTCGAACGAGTCGATCATGATGTTGCCGATGAGGTCGATCCTGCCGGCCGGCACCCCCTCGGCGGCCAGGTTCTCATCGGCGTCGGCCGACGGGGTCCACAGGACATCGGCGATCGCATCGGTGACGAGCCGGTTGATTTCCTCCGGCATTTGCCGGTCCCGGCTCCGTAGGCCGGCTTCCAGGTGGATCACCGGGATCCAGAGCTTGGCGGCAACCATTGCGCAGGCGGCCGTTGAGTTGACGTCGCCGACGACGACGATCCAGTCCGGCCGGTGCGTCATGCACACCCTTTCATAGGCGATCATCACGTTGCCGGTCTGCTCGGCGTGAGTACCACTGCCGACGCCGAGGTGGAAATCCGGTGCGGGCACGCGCAGGTCCTGTAGGATCGCATCCGACATGTTCTTGTCGTAGTGCTGGCCCGTGTGGACCAGAACGGGGTGAGCCCAGTCCGTGGATTTCAGCGTGTGGTAGAGTGGCGCGACCTTCATGAAGTTCGGCCGTGCCGCGGCGATGAGGTGAACGTTAATCAATGGCCTGTCCTTGGGCTCAATATGCAGATGCCCGGTGCCGGTTCGCTGGCCGCTGGTCGGGACAGCAGCAGCTTGTTAAATGGGACTCGAGACCCCGGCATGGTCCGCGATTCCTTCCAGAATTTCCAGTCGGACGACCATTCAAATGCCTGTATCGGCGGCGTTTTCCGGCTGGGTCCGGCTTGCGAGTCTAGCCGGTAATTGCGATCATCGGCAGGCGGTTTCCGCAAACCTGTACGAAACGTGAAGCGGGTCACAGTTGTGACCGGATCGATGTCACGCCGTCGACACGGCCCGGCAGGTAGAATTGCCGGGCTGAGGCGCCGCCATGCGAAGGGTACGATCGTATCTCGACGCGTGTCGAGGCCCGAGCGCCGCCAGGGAAACAAGGCGACAGAGGCGCCAACAACACGAACATGCCTATCTGGTCCACAAAGAACCTGATTCGCCCGCCCTTACTGGTCCTCGCCGGCGTCGAATTGCTTATCCTGTTTTCGTCGATCTACGTTGCCGGCATCCTCGTTTTCGGCAGCTACGCCGAAAGCGCGCGCCTGCTCGACCCGATTGCTCCGAAGGCGGCCGCCGTTGCGGTCGTCATTCTTACCAGCCTGATCGCCATGGGGCTCTACCAATTCCACCAGCGCCTGTACTTCCGGGAGGCGGTGGTTCGCTTGTTGGTCGGTCTCGCGATCGGATGTCTGGCGCTCGCGATCCTATTTTATGCGCTGCCGACCGTGATGATCAGCCGGGACGTCGCCAGCATCGCGGTCGGCTATGCGCTCGTATTGCTGATCGGCGTGCGCTTCTACTTCGTTCGCACCGTCGACGAGAACATGTTCCGGCGCAGGACGCTGATTTTCGGGGCCGGGGATCGTGCTGCGGCCATTCAGGACCTGCGTCGGCGGGCGGACCGCAGGGGCTTCAAGATAGTCGGCCAGGTCGCGGCGCCGGGTGACAAGATTGCGGTCGCCGGGGAAATCCTGAAGACGAACGGCAAGTCCATCACCGACTTCGCGTTCGAGCGTGGCGCTGAGGAGATCGTGGTCGCCCTGGACGACCGCCGCGGCAACCTGCCGGTCAGGGACCTGCTGAATGCCAAGCTGCGCGGCATCGACGTCATCGACCTGATGGAGTTCCTGGAACGCGAGTCGGGCAAGATCCGGGTCGATCTCGTGAATCCCGGCTGGCTGGTCTTTTCGCCGGGTTTCCGGATGTCCAAGCTCCGCAAGTTCAACAAGCGGCTTTGCGACCTTGCGGCAGCCACGGTGCTCCTGTTCTTCGCCTGGCCCGTAATGCTGTTCATTGCTCTTGCAATCAAGCTGGAGGACGGCCCGGCCGCGCCGGTATTCTACCGCCAGGTACGCGTCGGCCGCGGAGAGAAGAACTTCGAGGTATTGAAATTCCGAAGCATGCGCACCGATGCGGAGGCGGACGGCAATGCGGTCTGGGCCAGCAAGAACGACAGCCGGATCACGAAGGTCGGCAACTTCCTGCGGGTCAGCCGGCTCGACGAACTGCCCCAGGTGTTGAACGTATTGCGCGGCAACATGAGCCTGGTCGGGCCTCGACCCGAACGGCCGGAGTTCGTGGCGAACCTCGAAGAAAAGATTCCGTATTACGCCGAGCGTCACACGGTTAAGCCCGGTGTGACGGGCTGGGCGCAGCTCAGGTATTCGTACGGGGCATCTGAAGAAGATGCCGTCGAAAAGCTGCAGTACGACCTGTACTACATTAAGAACCAGAACTTCATGCTCGACGTCATAATTCTGCTGCAGACGGTGGAGGTCGTTCTGTGGGGGAAGGGGGCGCGGTGAGGCTTTCGAATTCAGAATTTGTGAAGCTCTGCAAGTATTTGCCGGTAAGTCCATCGTATGATTTACCCAGTCAGGCGCGTAGCTCAGGGGTAGAGCACTGCTACTACTTAGCAGAGGTCGGAGGTTCGAATCCTACCCGCGCCTACCAGTTTTCGCTTCGGCTGAATCCCAAAATAGCCGCAGGCCCTTGAGTCGAGGCCGTCACGATGGGCGTCGAATTGGGCACAGATCTGCGACTCGTGGGAACCCTGGGCTATGGCTCAGTTGCGATACTCTATGGCGCGATAACGGCGCTGCTGGTTACCAGTTGGCGTGGCGGGCGCATCGGCGGCTGGGTGATAGCTGCCTTGGTTGTCAGCGTCGCTTGGTCGACGATTCTTGCAATCCAGACGACCACAAATGCCGTTCCCTTGGGTTTGCTCTTTCTGCTCGAAACTCTTCGCTTCGGTTTCTGGATTTTGTTCTTGGGCGTCATCGTAGCCAAAATTGGCATAAGCCGAGTTGTTTGGATGGGCGGTCAAGTTGCTTGGATTGCAGTCTTGGCGGCCGGACTGCTGATAGCTTACGCAGATCAAGCCATGTCCGTGGAATTGAACATCGGCATGGTCATGATACCTGGCGGACTGATTGTGGCTCTAATCGGATTGGTGTTGATTGAGCAGTTGTATCGCAATACAGCGTTGGAAGGGCGGTGGCGCGTCAACCCTCTGGTTATTGGACTTGGCGGCGCCTTTGCATATGACCTGTTCCTGTATGCCCAAGGCCTGCTCTTCGGTGCGATCGACGTGCTTGCATGGAATGCGCGAGGGGCTGTCAACGCGCTTTTCGTGCCATTTATAGCGATGGCCGCTCGTAGAAATCCGAATTGGGATCTGGATATTTTTGTATCGAGACACGTGGTTTTTTACACCGGGTCGCTGCTTGCTGTCGGCGCTTACTTGATTCTAGTCAGCCTTGGTGGCTATGCGATATTGATTTATGGAGGTCGGTGGGGGCCAATCGCCGAGACTATCTTCGTCGTCGGCGCAATTCTGGTGCTGGTAGCTCTGTTGTTTTCCAGTGCAATCAGGGCGCGCGCACGAGTCTTCCTATCCAAGCATTTTTTTCGCAACAAATACGACTACCGGCAAGAGTGGTTGAGGCTGGTTTCCACGCTGTCGGCGGTAGAGCAGGATTCGACGCGAAATAACGCAATCAGGGCCATGGCCCAGATGGTGGGGAGTCCCGGCGGGTTGCTTTGGCTGCTCGATGACAAAACCCGCATATATACATTTGCCTCGTCGTATAACGCCGAGAGTGATGCGCCTGATATTGCGGAAGATGATCCGATCGTCACATTCATAAAAAGGGACTATTGGCTCGTCGATTTTCAAGAAATGAAGATAACGCCGGATTTGTATAAAGGGCTTTCGGCGCCGGCGTGGCTGCGATCGATTCCGCGCGCGTGGCTGATGGTACCGGTCACGACTCAAAAGCGCCTTATCGGACTGCTGTTGTTATTCGAAGCGCCGGGTGTGCCCAGATTGAATTACGAAGACCGAGATCTCCTGAAAACGGTCGGGCAACACATAGCGGTGCACCTGGCACAGGAAAAGTCGGATACACTTCTTGCAGAGTCTCAGCAGTTCGAAGCATACAATCGCCTGACTGCGTTCCTAATGCATGACTTGAACAATTTGATTGCGCAGCAATCGCTCATTCTCAAGAACGCCGAAAAGCACAGGAGCAATCCGCAGTTCATAGACGATGCATTGAAGACGATTGCCAATTCCGTGTCCCGCATGAATGGCGTCATGAACCAACTCAGGCGGCGCGATCAGGGAGTATTATCAAGGCGAGTCGATTTGAAGTTTCTGATATCGGCAGCCATCGACCGCTGCATGGATCGAAATCCCAAACCGACGTACGGTACTCCGATTCCAGAGATTTCCGTCAACGTTGATTTCGAGCGATTCGTTTCAATCCTGGTTCATCTGATACGCAATGCACAGGATGCGACGGGGTCCGACGGTATCGTCGAAGTTCGTGCGACGGTTGCTGATAGTGTGTTGTCAGTCACGGTGCGCGATACCGGGTGCGGTATGACGCCAGAATTCTGTCGGGTCCGCCTGTTTCGGCCGTTCGATTCCACAAAAGGCAGCCAGGGCATGGGAATCGGCGTGTATCAGGTCCGGGAATTCGCAAGGAGCCTTGGCGGGGATCTCCGGGTCGAATCCCGGGTGGGCATTGGAACGCTGATGATCATGACGGTTCCGGTTAAATAGTCCATATGGTAAATGTCCGTATTGCAGCGGAGGACGGAGCATTATGGGAAGGGCAGTCAGGCCCCCTGCGGTAAAGCGCACGAGCGCTACGCAATGGCTTTGCGGCGGCGGCCGCAGTGCTCACTGTGACCTCGGTCACAGTTTCCCAATACATGATGTTACGTCACCTGCGGGCCGACTTGTGTGGGTTAGAATCTGCCAGGCCTTGAATCATCTCCGCTTGGTGAGACTGCGAGACGGATTCCTTCGACGAAGTAGGGGGATTCCGATTCGGCCTGTTGGGCGGCCGCAGTGCCAGGTATATGCGCTGCGTTCTCGAGGTCGGTCGGTGTGGGCTATTCAACGGGATCGGGGTTTTCCTCGAAACGGAGACAACGAATGCCAGTGAAAGACTCTCAGCCGTTGCGGTCGCGGAGAGCCATTACATTCTTGCTGGGTCTGACCGCGGCCATTGCGGGTTGCGGGCTTGGTATGAGCGTGGACGAATACCTGGACAGGGGAATCGCATCGTTCGAAGAAGGGGACTACCGCGCCGCAGCCATAGACGCACGTAACGTGCTCGAGGAGCAGCCCGACAATTACCGTGCTCGTATTCTACTGGGAGAATCAGCTTTAGAATTAGGCGATCCGGCGACGGCCGAGGTTGAACTGCTGCGCGCCATCGAACTGGGTGCCGACAAAGCCGCTGTAGCATTGGGCGTCGCGAGGGTATTTGTTGCCCTCGCGCGCTACCAGGATTTGCTGGATGATATTCCGCCGGAAGTCGGTCGCAATGCGAGTGAACGATCGCAAATTCTTCGGCTTCGAGGCGACGCGTTGATTGGTCTCGGCCAGTCGGTGGAAGCGCGTGCAGCTTTCCAGGACGCGTTAAGAGAAGACGATACTAATCTCGATGCCATGCTTGGCATCGTGACAGCCTACATGCTTGATGACATGGAGTCGCAAGCGCTGGAGACGCTGGACCAGGTGATCGCAATTGATCCGGGCTACGTGCCGGCCAGGCTTAAGTCAGGTTCATTGAAATTTGTTCACGGAGACTTGGACAGTGCATCGCGCGAATTCGAGCTTGCGCGGCAATTGGCCACAAAAAAGGGCGATAAGATCGGGCAGATCGGTGCTTTGAGGGCGCTGGTCGAAACAAGCCTGGTACAGGGGGATCTCGACAAAGCATCCGCCAACCTGCAGGTTCTGCGATCTATAGCGCCACCCGACATGGCGGTGCGATTTCTGCAAGGAAGACTTGCCTACCTTCAGGGAGACTGGAGTCAAGCCCAATCCACGCTCCAGTCAATACTGCAGGAAGATCCTGAATACCGACCCGCACAGCTATTGCTTGGGGCTGCTCACCTGAATCAGGGGCATCTCGGGCAGGCGGACATGTACCTTTCTGCTGTGCTCGTGTCGTCTCCTGATAACGCAGATGCGCGTCGGCTCCTCGCCGAAACGAGGCTTAGGCAGGACAAGACCGATGCCGCCGCGGACTTGCTTGATCCTCTGATCGGTGAAAATTCTACTGACTCAAGAGCTCTCGCGACGGCAGCCAGGATGAGCCTTGTGGCAGGAAACTACAATGAGGCAACAGAGTATCTCAGGCGTCGTATACGTGCAGAACCGGACGTTGTGGAGTACAGGCTGGATCTGGCTGCCGCCTATATAACCTCCGGTGACTTGGATTCGGCGCGGAAAATCCTGCAGTCCGATCTCGTCGTTGCCAACGAGAATACGTATAGGCGAGGATTATTGTTGATTCTTGCTCTGATGCGAAGCGGGGACTTCCCAAAGGCACTCGAAGAGTCAAATTCGATGCTGGTTAAATGGCCGGACGATACGAGGCTACATAACCTTGTTGGCGGAATACAGACGTCGACTGGGGATTACGAGTCGGCAAGGGGGCATTTCAACCAGGCATTGCGCCTGGATCCTACTGATCGGATTGCAATCATGAGCCTTGGTCGGGTCGATATCGCCGAAGGCCGCCTTGACGCTGCTCGGCAGAGATTCGAGGCCGTACTCGCGCGTGACCCGCTCGATGTCGGCGCCATGATAGCGCTCGCGCAATTGGCTGCAAACAGCGGCGATAACGAATCTCTTCAGGCAAGGCTGCGAGAGGCTATTGCCGCGGACCCGGAGACCGTCACCGCTCGAGTGATGCTGGCGCGCTTCCATCTGGCAAATCGCGACTACCCTGCTGCCCTGCCGCTCGCGGCCGAGGCTGCGCAATTATCACCTGATCGGGCGGAGCCGCATAACCTGCAGGGCCTTGCGCAGGCGGGTATGGGTGACTTGGACAATGCCGTTAAGAGCTTTGAACGAGCCATAGAACTGGACTCGAAAAATCGGGCGTATCGCCTGAATGCCGCGCGAGCGCAGCTAAAGTCCGGCCGGACGACGGACGCGCAGGTGCTACTGTCCAGTCTCGAGAAGGAAAATCCTCAGGACCTGGCCACGGCAGTCAGGCTCGCGTACCTGAAGGCGGGAACAGGCGATATCACCAGTGCAATCGCCATGGCCCGGAACCTCGCGGATCGATATCCCGACAGCGAAATCCCGCGTGTCCTGCTGGGCGAGTTATATTTCGGAAACAACAGTCCCGCCAGGGGGGCCGATGAATACAAGGCCGCCCTCGACAGGAAATTGTCGCAGGATCTGGTTATCCGGGCGTACAGACTTAGTCGCAAATACGGACGACCGAATGCGGAAGATCCCTTGCTGCGATTCCTGAATTCGGAACCCGAGAACGTTGCCGTTCTTGTTACTCTGGGACAACACTACCAGGTAACCGGCCGGACTGAGGATGCGGTCCGTCAGTACGAAAAGGCACTCTCGATAGACGCTAACGATGTAATAGCAGTCAACAACCTCGCCTGGGCATACTTTGAGCTCGGCAACTCAAAAGCGGAGGAACTCGCTCGCAGAGCGGTCGAACTGTCTCCTGACGATGGCTCGGCCATCGATACGCTAGGCTGGATTTTGGTGAAAAAAGGAGATCTGAATGACGGGATTGCGCTGTTGCGTCGCGCCAATGAAATCAGTGATGGCCGACCGCAGGTTGCGTTTCACCTCGCAGTAGCACTGTCCGAATCGGGAAAGCCGGAAGAGGCGCGAAAGATACTGAGCACGGTCCTGTCAAGCGATGACGAATTCCCATCAAGGAGGGAGGCGGAGTCGCTTTTCGCGAACTTACGATAAGGATTGGTAGATTGATAATGCCCAAGACAGCTAAACGATCTGTATGCCTCTGCAGGTATGGCCTTTTGATGCAGGCTGTACTAAGTGTTGCAGCATGCGGCGGAACACCTGGCGTCCCAGCAACAAGCTCGGAAACGGAGGGCCGGCCGGCCGTCGAGTATGTTATTGGCCCCGGTGACGGACTACAGGTATTCGTTTGGGGACATGATGACCTGTCTACGAGTATTCAGGTCCGCCCCGATGGGGCGATCTCGACACCGTTGGTAGAGAATATTCCTGCCGCTGGCCGTACGCCAAGTGAATTGGCACGCGCACTCGAAGAAGCGCTGGGCGAGTATATCCGAACGCCGACGGTCACGGTCATTGTTCAGGAGTTTATCGGGGAGTTTGACCAGCAAATACGTGTTGTCGGGCAAGCGGCAGAACCGAGAGCGCTGAACTACCGCGCAGGAATGTCGCTGCTTGATGTGATGATCGAAGTCGGGGGACTATCGGAATTTGCCGCCGGCAATAGATCGAAGATCGTGCGTAAGGAAAATGGCAAGGAAGTCATTATCGAAGTGCGAATAAAGGATCTGCTGAATAAAGGCGAACTGAGTCAGAATGTCCAGATGAAGCCCGGAGATGTACTGATTATTCCGGAGTCAATATTCTAACTGTCGCGATGGCTTAAACAATAAGGACTGACTCAGGTATGGCGATCGGAAGCGAACAGATTATTCGCGATATCCTCGACATGATCCGGACGCAGGCACTTGGCATGTGGCGTTTTCGGTGGCATTCGGTCGTGACGGCCTGGCTTGTATGTGTCCTGGGGTGGTTTTTCGTATATGTGATGCCGGATACCTACCAGGCGAGCGCCCGCGTTTACGTTGACACTGAAAATGCGATTCGGGAATTTCTCGGTGGAATAGCCACGGCTACGGACGTGACGAACCAGGTTACAGTTGTGGTCAGGGAAATCGTCAGTCGGCCCAACCTGGCAGAAGTCGCTCGAACGACCGACCTTTCCTTGCGAGCTAACACGGATGAGCAGTTCGAGTCGCTTCTGACAGCGTTGCAGGAGAGGATCGCCGTTGTTGGGGGGCGTGATGGCGTCTATTCGATATCCTACGTTGACCCGGACCGAAACAAGGCGCTCGCGGTTGTCGATGCATTGCTGAATGCATTCATCGAAAAATCGCTCGGAGCGGACCGATCGGGTTCTCGCCAAGCCCAGCAATTCCTGCAGGATCAAATACAGGAGTACGAGCAGCGACTGACAGCTGCTGAGAACAGACTGGCGGACTTCAAGCGGGAGAACGTTGAGTTCATGCCGGACCAGCAGGGCGATTACTTCTCACGGTTGCAAATGGGGGAGTCAGAATTACAGAAAACCATCAGCGAAATGAACTTGGCTTCCGAGCGTAGGGCGGAGCTCTTGCGGCAGATAGAGGGCGAAGAGCCGGTCTTCGGCATCATGGGCTCGTCGTCCAGTACGACTGTGTCGACCGGCTTCAACTCGGCAAAGATTCGTGAGCTCGAAGCACAACTGAAGGAGCTCAGGCTGCAATACACCGACAAGCACCCACGCATAGGTCAAATCCTGGAAACGATCGAGATGCTCGAACAACAGGAGGCAGCCGGGGCGGAACGCAGCTCGACGCCGTCGCCAACAGTGCCGCCAAAGCCCCTGGACGTGAATCCGGTTTATCAGAGCATGCGGATTCAATTGAGTAATGTGGAGGTAGAATTGGCGGCGCTACGTGAGGAACGCAGGCAGCAGCAGGAGGAGGTGGTCCGGCTGCGGTTACTTGTCGACACGATTCCGCAGGTCGAGGCGGAGTTGAATCGGCTGAACCGGGACTACGACGTTGTCAAAGCGAAGCATCAGCAGCTGCTCCAACAGCTGGAGATGGCAAATATCGGAGAGGATGTTTCGCAGTCCATAGATGGCGTTCAGTTCCGGATAATTGATCCACCTTTCGCGGAGGACCAGCCAACCGGGCCAAACCGGCCGGCCTTTCTGGCCGGAGTATTGATTGTAGGTCTGGGAATTGGACTTGGCGTAGCGTTCCTGATGAACCAACTTCGGCCGACCTTCATTGGTAATCGATCGGTGACCGAGGTCTTGGGAATACCGGTGCTGGCGTCGATCAGTCTTCTTCAATCCGCTGCGGAGCGTGCCGCCGAGAGGAAAGACCGTTTTGGCCTGGTTGCGGCGTCATTACTTCTTTTTGTTTGCTTTGCCCTTGCGGTCGTGTTCGCACCAACGGGATCGGGACTGGTTCGGCTTCTTGTTGCGAGTGTGGCCTAGATGAGCAAGATCCAAAAGGCGTTAGAAGCACTGCAGTCAGCGAAGAGGAACGTCGGCGATCCGAATTCCGTTGGCGGCGCAGAAACCTCCTCGATCAGTGAGGCCGGGCGTTACAAGGTACGCAAAGGAACCGGCGGAACCAAGGAATCCCGAAGCAAGGTGTTTTTCCCGGATGATGATATAGCGGAGGAAATCGAGCCGAACGAGAAAATTGCTGTGGATCTCGACCGATTGGTGGCGATGGGGCTTTTCCCGTCTGCGGAGCATGCGGAAATGATTTCGCACCAGTTCCGGCGCATCAAGCGCCCGTTGCTGCAATCCGCATTCGAGATCGGATTGCCCGTAGGCGAGAACGCCAACACCATCATGATGGCAAGTGCATTGCCGGGAAGCGGCAAGTCCTTCTGTTCCGTTAATCTCGCACATAGCATCTCGTTGGAAAGGGATGTCGGCGCTGTTCTTGTTGACTCCGACGTGTTGAAGCCTGGGACTAGCCGTGCATTCGGGCTCGACGATCGCATCGGGCTTATCGATTACCTGTTGGACCCGGCGATAGCCATTCAGGATATCCTTGTAGAAACCGATCTAAACGGGATCAACTTCATTCCGGCGGGGCGCAAGCACCCGGAGGCAACTGAGTTGCTGGCCAGCCGTCGAATGCAAAAATTACTGAAACAGTTGTCGGATGGGTTCCGACATCGCGTCGTCATATTCGACACGCCGCCACTGCTGGTCACCAACGAGGCGAGAGTGCTCGCCGAGAAGGTCGGGCAAATCGTCCTGGTGATAGAGGCTCACGTATCCCTGCAGGAGCAAGTTATACGGGCGCTGGCGCTCCTGGATAGGCAGAAACCGATAAACGCGATTCTAAACAAGAGTCACAGCGCTCAAGGCGGCCACATCTACGCAGACGACTATGGATATTATCCATACCAGGAACGAGGAGATTCATGATGTTCGGTCTGCGAAAGCGCAGATTGCCATTGGCTGGCCGGATGTCCTTGGCGATGACTGGTTTCTTGGCATCCGCGGGCATTCATTCCGCGCCCTGGGAGTTCGGCGCGACAATAGACCTGGCCGGGGTCTACACGGACAATATCTTGCTGACAGAAGGCGCAGATCAGCAGTCGGAGACAATATACTCAATCTCGCCAATATTTTCTGCGAGTACAGACGGCGATCGGCTTGAAGCCGATTTTCAGTATTCGCCACAAGCGAATTTCTATAAGGAATTTAGTGACGCGGATCAGGTATACCATAGCCTGGACGCCAGCCTTGTGACGACGATCGTGCGCGACGCGGTTTTCGTATACGCCAGTGCGACCAAGACACAGTCCATAGTGACGCCGGACGCAAGCATCCCGACAACGAATATCCCAATCACGGCGAACAGAATAGATGCGCGCGTTCTGGAATTACGGCCCTATTGGCAACAGGATCTCGGTTTTGCAAACCTCCTTGCGGAGGTATCGTACTTCGACATTAAGTACGATGAGTTAGACGAAACAGAGCAAGATTTCTATCAGAACAATGACGAAAAGCGCATCAATTTTAGTTTGGATAATTACGAAAGACAGCAAGGCCTGGCGTGGGGCGTTGCATATCGTCGGCAGGCCGTAGAGTATGAGGAAGCGCTGCCCTGGAAATATCAGCGAGCGACGGCAAGCCTCGGTTTCTGGATCAATGGTTCGCTTCGCCTGTTTGCATCCGGAGGTGCCGAAACGGCATTCGATAATATTCTGGCTGGCGATATGGACGACACGTTTTGGGAGGGCGGTTTTCAGTATCGGCCTAACCCGAGGGTGGACATCGAGTTGGCAGCTGGTGAGCGATCATTCGGAGAGTCGTATCGTGGCCGGCTTTCCTACGAGTACCGCCGCGGTACGACATCGATCAGCTACAGTGAGGAACCGTCTACACTTGGACAGGCTATTGGCAATGTTCGGCCTATCAGGCGTGACGACAATATCGATGAGCTGCTCGGCCGCCCTGGAGCTACCGATCGTTTTCTCAGGAAACGCGGTGAATGGTCGACTACTGTTGGTCTTGCAAAATCAAACCTATCGTTTCGATTTCTTTTTGAGCAACGCGAGCAGCGCAGTACAGATGCCGGGTTGCCGCTGACCGACGAGGATTACGTCGGCGGAGCCGTCAGGTGGACTTGGGATATTGGGTCTAGGTCTACTTTTTCAGCGTCCACGGACTATTTCGTACGGGAAACCCAAGCGATAGACTCCGAATTGACGCGGTATGCGATGGACTATGCGTATCGTTTCGCACAACGGTTAAGCATTGTGTTTCTTGTTCAACGATCGCAGGAAGAAGGGCGGGTATCGTCGGCCGGAGATTACACGGAAAACCAGTTCCGGATAACCCTTCGTACTGAGTTCTAAGATGCAACAGCGTGAGTCTAAGGTAGTAAGGCGTTCTTCGTCCGCTACGTTTGCGACATCGTCCGTCGACGGCTTTGTGGAACGGTACATTCCGGTTGACGTAAGGCGCAGCGACGGCGGGTCGAGAAACGCGATGTCGGTTGACGTCGAGGACTATTTCCAAGTTTCCGCATTTGAGCATCGATTCGAGCGTAGGTCGTGGGGTGACCTGCCTTGTAGAATTCCCCAAAACATCGACCGCATACTTCAACTCTTCTCCGATTCGAATGTTAGCGCCACGTTTTTCACACTCGGTTGGGTTGCTGAGCGTTTCCCCGAGGTCGTGCGCCGAATTTCCGGCGAGGGCCACGAAGTGGCAAGCCACGGATTCGCGCACCATAGGGTCGGATCCCAGACATCGGATCAGTTTCGGGAGGACGTGTCCTATACTCGTAAGCTACTCGAAGATACATCCGGGAGCCCGGTATCAGGATATCGAGCGGCAAGTTTTTCGATAACGACAGATACCCTGTGGGCGTACCGCATTCTCCAGGAAGCCGGATATAAGTATAGCTCGAGCATCTATCCTATCTCGCACGATCACTACGGTATCCCGTCTGCACCGCAAGGTGCCTTTCGTTTCGAGGACGGCGGCATTATCGAGGTGCCTTTGTCGACGGTGCGATTGTGGGGGCGAAACATTCCTTGTGCGGGGGGCGGATACTTCCGTCTATTACCTTTTCGATTTACGCAGTGGGCCCTTCATCGAATTCAGGATCACGACGGCCGGGCGATAAATTTCTATTTTCACCCTTGGGAGTTGGATACAGGGCAACCGAGAGTCAATGGAATTCCAACGAAATCGAGGTTCAGGCACTACGTAAACCTGGGCAGGTTTGAAGGCCGCCTTAAACGAATCCTAGACGAGTTCAAGTGGGATAGGCTGGATATGATATTGGGTGAGCACATTGTTTCGACCCGTTGAGAGCGAGGTAGCCCGGGAGGGCGTATCTAAGGGGACTTCGTCTGATTTTTCAGTACGCGAACTCGACTCCGATAACGAAGGTCGCTGGGATGATTTTGTCAAGGCGCATCCGCAAGGGAGTTTTTACCATCTTGCGGGATGGAGAAAAGTATTCGAACGGACGCTAAAACAGGAAACGCGTTACCTTTACTGTGCATCCGGGACACAGGTTAAGGCTATTCTTCCATTAACCTGTATTCGCAGTCGAATTTTCGGTAATGCCTTGATTTCCTCCCCGTTCCTCGTCTACGGAGGACCTTTGGCCAGTGACGGACGCGCCGAGGAAGCCGTGGTCAACGCGGCGGTCGATCTCGCGCATGATCTTGGCGTTGGCTATCTGGAGTTCAGGAATAGACAAGAGACGACCCGCGACTGGGAGGTACGTAGTAACTACGCGACGTTCTCAAAGGAACTTGATCCAGATCCAAATGTGAATCTATCGCAAATTCCTCGGAAGCAGCGGGCGATGATCCGCAAGGGCATTGATGCCGGACTCCAGTCTGAGTCCGATGATAATGTCGACCGCCTCTACTCGGCCATGCTCGAATGCAAACGGAATTTGGGCACACCGTTCTTCGGCAAGAACTATCTTCGCGATCTGGTCGACACATTCGGAGACGACGTGGAGGTCCTTACCGTAACCCGGTCTGGACGCACGGTGTGCAGTGTGATGAGCTTCCGTTACGGAGGCCAAATTCTGCCCTATTATGGAGGTGGTGGCGAAGCGGCTCGAAAATACAAAGGCAATGATTTCATGTACTGGGCGGTTATGGAAAAGGCGTGTCAGGAAGGTGTTCAGATCTTCGATTTTGGCAGAAGTATGGTGGGGTCCGGTGCATATCACTTCAAGAAGCACTGGGGATTCGAGCCGCAAACCCTGAACTACGAGTATTGGCCGGTCTCGCGTCGTTCCATTCCCGAAGTCAACCCATCGAATCCGAGGTACAGGCTACTGATAGAGGCCTGGAAGCGCATGCCTCTGCGTCTTGCCGGCATTATAGGCCCGATAATCGCCCGACAGTTGGGTTGATAGCGGCGAGCGTTAGGATGTGCGGCATATACGGCATATTGCGCTGGGATGGCTTGGAGCGAGATTCGACCATATTGGATCGAATGGGCCGGCGAATGATCCATCGAGGGCCGGACGGCAAAGGCGAGTTTTCGGACGGCGAATTCCGAATGGGCATGCAAAGGCTCGCTATCATTGATGTCAAGGGGGGGCAACAGCCGATCTTCAACGAAGACGATTCGATCGCGCTCGTTTGCAACGGGGAAATCTACAACTTCAGGGAACTGCGGAAGGAATTAAAGGCGAAGGGACACCGGTTTCGGACCGGTAGTGACTCGGAGGTTATAGTTCACCTCTACGAGGAACATGGGGATGACTGCGTCAATTATCTCAACGGGATGTTTACATTCGCCATTTGGGACAAGCGCAGGCGCCGACTCGTCATCGCGCGTGACAGACTGGGAATCAAGCCGCTTTACATTAAGCAAGACCCGGCAGGGATCGTGTTTTCGTCCGAATTGAAGTCCATTCTGGAGCTGCCGGGGATAAAGCGCGAAATCAACAGAGAGGCGCTTCAAGAATACCTCGCTCTGGGTTACGTGCCTGCGCCACATACCTTACTCAAAGGGATAGAGAAATTTCCGGCAGCAACAATTCTCGTAGCTGATCGTTCGGCGACGCGCTCGCGTCAATACTGGAAATTGCCGGAGCAACCGTCGTTCAGCCAGGAGCCGGTCGATTGGGCCGAACGCATACGGGATACTATGGAGCGCAGCGTTGTCTCGCAAATGGTCAGCGATGTTCCATTGGGGGCGTTTCTTAGCGGCGGACTCGATTCGAGCGCTGTGGTGGCCTTCATGGCCCGAAACAGTAGTCGCCCGGTTAGAACATACTCAATAGGATTCGATAGCGGAACAGGCGGCGGCTATTACAACGAGCTCCCGTTCGCACGGCAAGTCGCCGAACAATTCGGCACCGACCATCGGGAAATCATTGTCCGCCCTGATGTGTCGAGATTGTTGCCAGAGCTCCTTTGGTTCATGGACGAACCGGTAGCTGATGCGGCACTGATAACGACTTTCCTGGTGTCCAAGTTCGCTCGACAGGATGTTACTGTCATCCTGTCCGGCGTAGGCGGTGACGAGCTTTTCGGCGGGTACAGGCGATATTGGAGCGAGTACCTGACACAATTGTATCGCAGACTTCCAGTCCTGCTAAGAAAGGGCGCTGTGTTGCCAATGGTGCAACGATTACCGAGTGACAGGCACTCCGCGCTTTTCGACAGGTTCCGTTTGGCGAAGGGTTTTCTAGCCGGAGCCGAATTGGACTCCGACGAGCGATACGAGAGCTATGTCCGTGTATTCGACAGAGATCAGCTGTCAGACGCCCTCGGCGTGGCCGATCAGGGTCGATCGGAGTCGATCCGACGCGCCTTTGAGCAAGCTTGTGCAACGGACCCGCTAAGGCGCACGACCGACGTCGATCTGTTGACTCAGCTGCCGGATGACTTGCTCTTTCTTACCGATAAGATGTCGATGGCTACGTCGCTCGAGTGTCGAGTCCCCTTATTGGACGACCAGCTGGTGGATCTGTCGCTGGCGATGCCATCGAAGTACAAAGTACAGCGCACCCAGCTTAAGGTAGGCATGAAAGCCGCACTAAAGGGAATTCTTCCGGATTCGATAATTCATAGGAAGAAGCGTGGCTTCGGCGCTCCTATAGGCGGCTGGTTCAAGAGCGAACTATCTTCGTTTCTCGACCAAGTGCTAAGCGAGCAGCGAGTGCGCGAACGTGGACTCGTAGACTGGGAATTCCTGAGCCAGTTGATCGATGCGCACAAGAGTAATCGCGAAGACCACACTGACCACCTATTGGCGCTAGTCAATCTTGAAATATGGTCGCAGCTTTTCATCGACGGTGACTCACATGAGGAAGTCACGGCACGGATGGCGAGAGCAGCATGAACATCTTGTTCATTTGTCACCGGCTTCCATTCCCGCCAAAGCGGGGAGGAAAGATTCGGCCATACAACGTCATTCGACATCTGGCAGAACAGGGGCACAGCGTTACGGTTGTCACGCTCGCCAGATCCGACGAGGAACTCCATGAAGGAAAAGGACTTGAGGAAATCGCGAAAGTAGTCCATGTCGGCCGAATAGGAAGATTTCGTGCCGTTCTGCAGATGATCCTCAGGCTACCAACACTGACGCCTTCCAGTATGGGTTACTTCTTCTCCAGGGGGCTGGAACGCAGCGCACGGACGGAACTTTCGAGCGGAGCATATGATGTCGTCTTCGTTCACTGCTCGTCAGTGGCGCAATATGCTAATGGCCTGAATGGCGCGCGGTCAGTTCTCGATTTTGGAGACATGGATTCGCAGAAATGGCTGGACTATAGCTCGTTCAAGCCATTTCCTCTCTCGTTGGGCTACTGGCTCGAGGGAATGAAGCTCATGAGAGCTGAAAAGCGATTGGCTTCCTCGTTCGACTTGTGCACGTGTACGACTCAGGCAGAGCTTGAAACGCTGGATAGTTACTGCGCGGGGACTCAGACTGGGTGGTTTCCAAACGGTGTCGATGCGAGTTATTTCTCGCCATCGGGTGATTCATACCGGGCTAATTCGATCTGCTTTGTCGGCCGAATGGACTATTACCCGAATCAGCAAGGTGTTACTGAGTTTTGTGATCACGTATTGCCGCTGCTCCGCCGACGATTGCCAGATGTTTCCCTTACAATAGTTGGTGCCGAGCCGTCCCGCGCAATTCGGCGTTTAGGTCTGCGTCCGGGCGTGGAGGTGACAGGCACGGTTGACGACGTAAGACCGTATGTTTGGCGCTCCGCTGCGAGCATAGCGCCGCTAGCAATCGCGCGGGGAACACAGAATAAAGTACTGGAGTCAATGGCAATGGGCGTCCCTGTTGTTTGCAGCCGCAAAGCGGCCAGAGGAGTTGACGCTATTCCCGGGCAGCACCTGCTTGTTGCCGACACGCCCGAGGAGTATGAGCAGCAGCTTGGATCGCTGTTATCTAGCTCGGCAAAACGAGACGCTCTTGCCACGGCAGGAAGAGCCAGGGTGCTTAGCCATCACGACTGGAGGCAGTCGATGCGCAAGCTGGACCAATTGGTCGGGGCGATATGCAACAAATGACCGCGGTTGCTCCCTCCGATGGACTTGGCGTCAGGCGGTACGCCCTGGTGCTGTTGCTTTTCAGCCTGATTGCTGCCTGGGGCGCGCTTTATGGCGAGACACTGGGATCGATGGTTGGCGTGTGGCGCGCGTCGACTACGTACCATCACTGCTTTCTGATTGTTCCAATTGCAGTTTTCCTGGCATGGAACGCCCGTTTCCGTCTCGGAGCAGTCGATTTTCGGCCGTACTGGGCGGGAGTCGTTATTCTGCTGGGACTGTCCCTCGTATGGTGGGCAAGCGTACTTGTAGGTGTCCAGACCGCGGAGCACCTCTCGGCGGTGTTGGTCATTCCGGCACTGGTTCTCGCTGTGCTTGGGCCATCGGCTGCCCGTGAAGTACGTTTTCCGCTCTTTTACCTTGTATTCGCGGTGCCGTTCGGCGAAGTGCTGCTGCCCTATCTTGTCGACTTTACCGCCGGCTTCGCCGTCGACTCCTTGAGGCTGCTGGGGATACCTGTGATTCAGGATGGGCGGTACTTCCAGATTCCCACTGGCAATTACGAAGTGGCTGAGGCATGTGGTGGCCTCAAGTACCTGGTAGCGACGATGGCACTGGCTACGCTCTACGCGCATGTGCTGTTTTCGGGTGTCATGAAGCAAGCTCTCTTCGTGGGGTTCGCTTTGTCGCTTTCCATACTGGCGAATGGCGTTCGGGCGACACTGGTTGTGCTCCTGCTGCACCACACGGATCTCGATATTGCGTCCGGCAAGGATCACGAGTTCGTCGGATGGATTACGTTTGGAGTGATGTTGCTGGTACTAATCTGGTTTGGCAAGCGCTATCAGGATGAAGGCACTTCGGCTCGGTTGCCTTTATCAGAACCTGCTGACGCTTTCACAAGTCGACGTTCACTGTATGCGGATACGCTGATTGTCACTGCGGCAGTCATAGCGTGCGGGGTCGGTCCGATTGCAGCATCAAGAAATCCCGTTGGCATCGCTGGTTCAAGTGAGGCTTTCAGAAATCTTCCCGCAGCCATTCAGGACTGGCAAAGAGTGCCGGCGGATACAGATTGGTGGCGCCCCGGTTATGTAGGCTATAGCTCATTGAGCCAGGGCCGATATTCGCGAGGTGGCGAAATCGTCGACATTGCTCTTGTGGAATATCGAACGTTGAGGCAGGGCGCCGAGGTCACAAGTTCAACGAATAGCGTCGCTGATCCAAGGTATTGGGCGATGGGCAGCGAATCCCTGCGTATCCTATCTGGTTCGCAAGATGAAATACCGGTTAGCGAGTCCATTATCGTAAGGGGCAGCGAGCAGCGGCTTGTGTGGCGTTGGGTGGAGGTCAACGGGTCGCCGGTAAGGGGAGTGCTGGCAACAAAACTGGCCGAACTCCGAAACATCTACAGTAAGGCGGGAGGGGGCACTGTTGCAATTGTTCTGTCATCGCCGGTCGCGAACGGCATCGACGAAAGCATATTTACCCTCACCGAGTTTTCCAATGTCGTCATACCGCACCTGAGAAACTGCGCGGGCGATCGTAGTGGCGCTTCGAATAGCAGAGAGGGTTGTTGATGTGCGGCATTAGCGGAATAGTGGACCTACGAGACAAGCGACCTGTAAATTCTGCGCTACTTCAGCGGATGAATGACCTGCAGACGCACCGGGGACCCGATGGGAGCGGCTATCATTTAGAGCCCGGTGTCGGCTTCGGACATCGTCGACTATCGATTATTGACCTGAGCGGCGGGCAGCAGCCCATGTACAACGAAAACGGCAGCGTTGTTCTCACCTATAACGGTGAGATATATGCATACAGCGAGTTGATGGAGGAGCTCAAGTCTGCAGGGCACGTTTTCAAGACGCGCTGCGACACCGAGGTTGTAATCCACGCGTGGGAAGAGTGGGGTCCACAATCCTTGCAGCATCTCAAAGGAATGTTTGCATTCGCGTTATGGGACCGAAACAAGCAAACGTTGTTTCTCGCAAGGGACAGGTTCGGAAAGAAACCGCTTTACTACACGATATTGCCAACTGGCTTTCTTGTCTTTGCGTCCGAACTCAAGGTACTTATGGCGCATCCCGAACTGGATCGTCGCGTTGATCCTACCGCGGTGGCGGATTATATGACATTCGGCTACGTACCGGATCCGAAAAGCATTTTCGCCAGCGTTCACAAGTTGCCGCCAGGGCACTTTCTTTCAATTCGTCGAGGCGACCTTTCTTTCGAGCCTAAGCAATACTGGGACATTAGCTTTCAGGCGAACCGCAGTATTCGGGATTCCGTCGAAGTCAGAGAAGAATTAATAGGTCGCCTGAGAGCCGCTACAGGATCGAGGATGATTTCGGACGTTCCCCTTGGAGCATTCCTGTCCGGCGGAGTCGATTCGAGCGCAGTCGTTACATTGATGTCCGAACTTAGCGAAGGGCCGGTTAATACGTGTTCAATTTCGTTCGGCGATCCGGCCTACAATGAAGCGGCGTATGCCGAACAGTTGGCTACGCAATTGCGAACAAATCATCACGTTGAGCAAGTCGACGCACACGATTTCGCGCTTGTGGACCGGATTCCTGAGATCTACGACGAGCCGTTCGCTGACAGTTCTGCGATCCCAACGTTTCGCGTCTGCGAATTGGCGCGGAAACATGTCACTGTGGCTCTTTCTGGGGATGGCGGCGATGAATTATTTGCCGGTTATCGAAGATATCGTTGGCATATGAACGAGGAAAAGCTCCGTCGGTGGCTGCCGGGAACCGTTCGGAGACCTGTTTTTGGCGCGCTGGGAAGGATATACCCTAAGTTGGATTGGGCACCCCGTGCGGTCCGCGCGAAGTCGACCTTGCAGGCTATTGCGCGGGACAGTACCGACGCATATCTGAGTAGCGTTTCGATCCTGCCGAATGACGTCTACGGCCGAATATTCAGCAGTACGTTCCTTCGGGATCTGCAGGGTTACTCTCCGAACGAAGTATTCAGGAGGTATCAGCGGGCATCGGATTGCGAGGATGAATTGTCACTTATTCAGTATATCGACATCAAGACATACTTGCCGGGTGACATCCTGACGAAGGTCGACCGTGCGAGCATGGCAAATAGCTTGGAAGTGAGGGTACCGATCCTGGATACGGATTTTGCCGGCTGGGTCTGCGGCATTCCTTCGGAACTCAAATTACGGTCGGGCGAAGGAAAGCATATTTTCAAGAAGGCACTCGAGTCGCGTCTGCCGGCGAGCATACTCTATCGGGATAAGATGGGTTTTGCCGTGCCGCTCGCGAGTTGGTTTCGGGGCCCACTTCATCAAACGCTAGTGTCGAGGCTGATGGGTCACACAATGCGAGAGGCGGGCATATTCGATTCCGACTACGTAGCGAAGCTTCTGCAGGACCACAAGAGCGCCGTAAGGGACCACAGTGCACCAATTTGGGCCCTGTGTGTTCTCGAGGGTTTCCTGCGGAAATTGACAGTGTGAAAGCCGGCAGGATTTGGTTGGCTGAATATCAGCGGAGAAGGTTTTGTGATTAAATTCGCGTCGAAAAATCGCCTTGGAATGTATGATTGCTTTAGTAATGAGATTCAACACGGATTATCTCTCGAAGGGGAATTCGAATGCGAATAAGTATTTTTGGGCTGGGCTACGTCGGGGCTGTGTCGTTAGCTTGTTTGGCTAGGGACGGGCATCACGTTGTAGGCGTCGACATTGACAAGTCTAAACTCGACCTCATCGGCGGCGGTAAGGCGCCCATAGTCGAGGAGGGAATAATCGAGCTCGTGCGCGACGTTGTCGCTTCCGGCAGGGTAGAGGTAACGAGCGATCCAAACGTCGCGGTTCGCGAAACGGAGCTGTCCTTTGTCTGCGTTGGAACGCCGTCTCTGCCAAATGGTGATCAGGATCTGTCGGCCATGGTTCGCCTGGCAGAGCAGATCGGTGTTGCTTTGATGTTCAAGTCGAGCTTCCACACTATAGTGATCCGATCCACGGTGCAGCCAGGCACGGTAGAGAAGCGCATAATTCCGTTAATAGAGAAGAACTCCGGGAAGAAATCGGGTCTGGATTTCGCTGTGTGTTTCCAGCCAGAATTCTTAAGAGAAGGCTCATCCATCAAGGACTACGACAATCCGCCGATGACGGTCGTCGGAACCCGCGACCAACGTGCGGTGGCGCAGCTACGGAGCCTGTTCGGCGGGCTGCCTTGCAAGTTTATTGAGACCGACATTCGCGTCGCTGAATCGCTGAAATATGCTTGCAACGCGTTCCATGCATTGAAGATTACGTTCGCCAACGAAATAGGCAGATTTTGCCAGGCCTTGGGCACAGACGGCCGTGAGGTGATGGCGCTGTTGTGTGAGGACGAGCATCTCAATATCTCCCGTGCCTACCTTCGTCCAGGATTTGCATTTGGCGGATCCTGCCTGCCCAAGGATTTGCGCGCTTTGTTGTACATGGCCAAGATTGCCGACGTCGAGCTTCCGATGCTGTCCGGGGTTCTGCCCAGCAACCGGACTCATGTGAATTCGGCAGTCGACCGAGTGCTCTCCCAGGGGGGCAAGTCCGTTGGAATTATCGGACTAAGCTTCAAGAGCGGCACAGATGATCTCCGCGAAAGTCCTATGGTTGAGTTGGTGGAGCGTCTGATCGGAAAGGGTCTAAAGCTGAAAATTTATGATCCTGAGGTCCAGATTTCTCGACTTATCGGAGCGAACAAACGCTATATCGAAGAAGTCGTGCCGCATATCGGCGACTTGATGTGCGATAGGGTAGATGAAGTCATCCGGGGAGCCGATGCGGTAGTCGTCGGACTTCTGACTGAGGAAGTGCTGAGTGAATTGCACCGAATCAATGCGCCGAACCAGTACATCCTGGACATTGCCGGTATCAAGGATGCAATGTCCCTCAATGCGCAGTATCAGGGTGTGTGTTGGTAGTCACGAGGCCGGTCTTAAGTTTTGTATCGACGCGCTTCCTGTATCCAACCGATTCAGGTGGCAAGATACGGACGACTCAGGTTTTGCGTGGCTTGAAGAACGGAGCGTTCTTTGTCCGCTTACTGATGCCGTGCACTGACTTTGATAGAGCGACATATGCATCCGAAATAGAATTGGTGTGCGACGAGTTGGTCAGCTGGATTCCAGACTCCGAGTGGCGACCAACATATCTTCTTCGAAAAGCGAGCGGTATCGTCCGTTCAGTGCCGATTCCAGTTTGGTCGGATTGGAGCAGGCGTGCTTCGATCGCTGTAGAGCGGGAGTTAAAGGCCAGCCCGGACGTTGTTGTTTTCGACTTTCCACACTCGGCAATCCTTGCGCCGGAACGGATAAACTGTCCTTCCGTGATATTCACACACAATATCGAGGCTGAAATTTTCAAGCGGCACATGGAGGTAGCAGAGTCGGTCCCGAAAAGGTGGCTATGGCGGAACCAGTACAGAAAGATGCTGAATTACGAAAGACACGTACTTCGAAAGTTTGATATCTGCATTGCTGTATCAGAGCGAGACAAGGAATTCTTTGACGCCCAGTACGGCGTGACTGAGTGTCGGGCAATACCAACTGGTGTCGATACCGACTATTTCAATTTCAGTCCTCCGAAGGACGGCAGAACCGTCGTCTTTTGCGGTTCAATGGACTGGCTGGCTAACATCGACGGAATATCGTACTTCGCAGACCAGGTATGGCCAATCGTTCGCAAGATGGTGCCGAACGTTCGCATGAAGGTGGTCGGAAGGAGCCCGCCGCAAAGTCTGGTAAGAAATATCCGAAGCAAGTTTCCGGAATGGGAGTTTTCCGGTTATGTGGACGATGTTCGCGAGCACGTCCATGGCGCGGGCGCTTTTGTGATCCCCCTGAGGGTCGGGGGCGGTACGAGAATCAAAGCGTTCGAGGCAATGGCAATGGGTGCGCCGGTGGTGTCTACGTCTATTGGGGTCGAGGGTCTGCCGCTGGAGCCGGGGACCCACTATCTGAGGGGCGACACGCCTCAAGAAATGGCGGAGGCGATTGTCGCACTGTTGAGTGATCGGGAGCGCCGACACGGACTGGCAATGCGAGCCAGGCAACTGGTGGACGACCGGTTCAGATTTATCCATGTATCAAGGATTTTCGAGCAAATTTGCCAGGATGCCATCGTGAGTCGACCGCCCGATGTCGCGTAGGATTGCCGGATTATCGATCGACTTCAGGCGTGTCAATTCGATCCCATCGAAGTACCGACTGAGCCGGTGGCAAAATTCCTTGGCCGGGGAGCGGAATTAGTGGACGCCTGGGGGGACGGCGACAATGGCGCGTGCCACGTTGCCGGCAACGATCAACGTCCGTTGGTAGCTCATGTCATCTTTCGACTCGACTATGGCGGGCTCGAAAACGGGCTCGTAAACCTCGTCAACGGATTGCCCGAATACAAATACAGGCACGCGATCATATGCATTGATCGCGTTTCGAATTTGCGTTCACGCATAGAAAAGTCTGACGTGCTGCTGATATCCATCAAGAAAAAGCCAGGGCGCGATATAGGAGCGCTGGTGAAACTGTATCGCGTCTTTCGCCGCCTGCGGCCGGCAATTGTTCACACGCGTAATCTTGGAGCTTTGGATGCTTTATTGCCCGCAGTGCTCGCTGGGGTCAAGGTTCGCGTTCATGGCGAGCATGGGTGGGACATATCGAACGTCGATTCGAAAAATCGCAAATACCGGTGGCTGCGAATAATGCACCGGCCGCTCGTTACGCAGTACGTCGCTCTCTCGAAGCAGTTGCAGGTCTACCTTGAGCAAGCCATTGGGGTTGACGCTGAGCGCATCTCGAGGATACCTAACGGCGTCGACACCAAGCGTTTCAGGCCGGCGGTCGACCGTGGTAACCTCCGCGGGGATCTGGACACGTTGCTCGGTAGCAACATTATACTGATTGGAACCGTAGGACGCATGGAGCCCGAAAAAGACCCATTGACCCTGATTAGGGCTTTCTGCATTGCCGTGAAGCATACCGGAATGCGCAACAGTCGCCTGCGGCTGGCCATAGTAGGTGACGGAAGTCTACGTGCAGCCGGGCAGAAGCTGCTCATCGAGTCCGGGCTGAACGATATGGCGTGGATGCCAGGAGCCCGACATGACATCCCGGAATTTCTGCGCACATTGGACCTATTTGTTTTGCCGTCGCTTGCGGAAGGCATATCCAACACAGTTTTGGAAGCGATGGCGAGCGGCGTTCCAGTGGTTGCTACGCGGGTCGGCGGAAATCCCGAGCTTGTTATCGACGGGGAAACAGGGAGCCTGTTACCTCCAAGTAACCCTGAGTTGCTTGCTAAGGCTATTGAGCATTATGCATTTGACAAGGAACTTCGTGGTCGGCTGGGAATTGCCGGGAGGCGCAGGGCCGAGTCGGTGTTCGAGCTTGACAAGATGATTAACGATTACGACGCGCTCTATCGAAGACTTATGCCGAAGGAATGGCGGGAACCACGGCCCAGCATCGGTGGTTGCTAGGATGACATCGAAAGCACCTCGTGCATGGTGAATCTGTATGCGAGTCCTGACATACTCGACTTTGTTCCCGAATCGGATGCAGCCAAGTCATGGCATCTTTGTCATGCAGCGTCTCAAACAACTGCTCGAGTCGGGGCTTGTCGATGCAAAGGTCGTTGCGCCGATACCGTATGTGCCAGACTGGATCCAGGTTCCGAGGAAATACGCGCGGTATCGAGGAATAGAATCGACGGAGGTTATTCGGGACGTACAAGTCTTCCATCCGAGGTATCCGATTGTGCCGAAGGTAGGGATGTCAATTGCACCTGCACTGCTGGCCGCGTCGACAATTGAACTGGTCCGAAACATTCGACGTAACGATTATGCGTTCGACATCATCGATGCGCACTATTTCTATCCGGACGGCGTTGCCGCTGCCTATATCGCGCGCCGCCTCAAGATTCCACTGGTCATTACCGCGAGAGGCACGGATATCAATTTGATTCCGAGGTATCGAATTCCTCGACTTCAAATTCTGTGGGCAGCAGACAACGCGGACGCAATTATTACGGTATGTGACGCATTGCGGCAGCGTTTGATCGAACTCGGCGTTCCGCCAGAAAAAGTTCGTACACTCAGAAACGGAGTCGATCCGAAAATATTTTACCCGGCCGATCGGCTGGAAGCCAGGCGGAAGCTTGACCTGCAACGTATGACATTGTTGTCGGTGGGGCACCTGATAGAGCGAAAGGGACACCACCTCACTATCGAAGCTCTTACGCTATTGCCAGATGTCGAGCTTATTTTGATCGGCGCGGGGCCTGAGGAGCAAAAGCTGCGATCTCTCGCGGCTTCACTTGGCGTCGCAGACAGGGTCAGGTTTGCGGGCGAAATTGCGCAGGGCGGACTCAGAGAATATTACACAGCTTGTGACGCAACCGTACTAGCATCAAGCCGAGAAGGCATGGCAAACGTACTCCTTGAGTCACTGGCCTGCGGGTGTCCGGTGGTCGCGACGGACGTTTGGGGCAATCCGGAGGTTATTTCGAAGCCCGCGGCGGGTACTCTGATTCAGGATAGGAGCGCAGCTGGAATCGCCGGCGGCGTAAGGAGACTTTTCGCGAGCCCGCCCGGGCGGACTGAGACCCTGGCGCACTCCCACCAGTTTCACTGGCATTCGACAACCGTCGGCCAATTGGAAATTTTCAACGAGTTACTGCAAACCAGGCGCTGAGGAGTACGGACAGGCACTGCCAGCGGGGGAGAGACTGCGACGTGAAAGCCAGTATTGTGGGTTCACCGGGAATATTGCCATTGCTAATGCGCCTGAATGCCGGCAGACGCTTGCTCGTACTCATTTACCACAGAGTACTCGAAGAAGCGGATCCCTTTCGGTCAGGCGATGTAACGGCCGCAGCGTTCGAGTCGCAGATTTCGCTATTGCAAAGCGTGTTCACTTGCCAGAGATTCTCCGACGCAGTGTCCGAAGTGCGAAATAGCGCCGGCCCGACGGTTGCTGTCACATTTGATGATGGGTACAAAGACAACTTTGAAGTTGCCTTGCCGATTCTCAAACGTTACGGAGTGCCAGCGACGTTTTTCGTGGCAACGGGGTTCCTCGATGGCAGGGTGATGTGGAACGACACCGTGATCGAGTCAATACGGTTTGCGATCGGTAAAGATGTAGATTTGTCCATGTTTGGACTGGGGTGGCAAACGCTGAGCTCAACAAGTGCAGCGATACCGGTGGCGCACGCCGTAATCAAGGCAATCAAGTACCTTGATCCCTTTGAACGTCAGTCATGTGTCGACCGCCTTGCAGATCAAGTCGGCTATAGTCAGCGCGAACGCTTGATGATGGAAGAGAATGAAATTCGCGGTTTACATCGTGCCGGTATGGAAATTGGTGCGCACACCGTGTCGCATCCGATACTCAAAAACATCCGCGAGGAGGAGGCGAGACGGGAGATCCGCGAAAGCAAAAGCCAACTGGAGGCCATCACTGGAGCAGAGGTGACTTCCTTTGCGTATCCGAACGGGCGTCCTGGGTCAGACTTTACGGGGCGTGATGTCGATTTGGTCCGAAAGTCTGGATTCGAAGCGGCAGCGACTACGGCGTGGGCGGCCGCAACTGATAACGTAGATCGCCACGCTGTTCCACGTGTTTCTATCTGGGGAAGCTCAAAGTGGAAGCTGCGACTGCAAATCAGTCGCAATTTTCGGCATGTATCTGCGTCGCGCTAAAACGAAGTCGTGCGCCAGTGTGAGCGCCGAGAAAGCCAGCATTCCAGAATGATGATGAGCCAGATCATTTCCCCGAAATAGCCGGGGTGCTCTCCAAGTGCGGCATCCCGGACCGAAATCGCATAGTCTGAGCGGATGATATTGCGTTTTGCGAATGATCCGACCAGGTCCAAGGCGTATGTTCTGAGATCACCGGATTTTGCGAACCAGGGACCGAACGGCAGACCGAAGCCGTGCTTTGATTTCTTCACGATCTCAGGCGGCAGAAAATCATGTACGGCATCCTTGTAAAATCCACGCAACCGGCCGTTTCTCATTTTTGCGGGGCCAGGAATCTGACAACACAGATCGATTAAAGCGTGGTCAAGCATGGGATAGCGGACCTCGATTCCAGCGGCTTCACACATAGTTGTGACTTTTCGGAGATCGTTGTCGGCAAGAGTCAGCTTCCAGTCCAGAAACAACATGCGGTCGACGAAATCGTAATGGGAGCCGTCATCCCAAATCGTTCTCATGTGCCGGAGCGGCGAGTCGGTGTCGACCGTAGACAGAAAATCCGGGGTGAAGATCGTAGCGAGGCCGTCACGGATGAGAAAGTTGTACGTTTGGAGCCTATCGGGCATCGGTATGCGCGCCTGTTCGACGTAACGGCGTACTTTTCGGACAGGGAGTATATTGAGCTTGCCCAGTGCATTTAGAAACAGTGGCTCGATAATGGCGGATCGAAGCGGTTGCGGAATACGTTCGTAGTAGGAAAAGATCCGCTGCTTCTGGTAACGGACATTCCCGGCGAAAAGCTCGTCACCGCCGTCTCCGGCCAGCATGTAGGATTCGCCGGCTGCCTTTGCTAGGCGCGCGCAGACGTAGGTGGGAATGGCCGAAGAGTTACCGAACGGTTGATCGTAACTATCCGAGACTGTCTCAATCGTACTCATGACGTCTGCAGGGGATACGTAATGCACGGACAATGGAACATGAAAGTGCTCTGCGGCAATCCGAGCGTACGGAGTTTCGTCATAGAGCTTTTCGTCGAAGCCGATAGTATAGGCTTTGACCCGGCCCACTCGAGATGCCATGCCGACGACGGTCGAGCTGTCGAGCCCACCGCTAAGAAATGCCGCAGCTTGGCGTCCGTCGATTGCCGACCGCACGCTGCTTTCGAGTGCGGCAACGAGGCGGCGCTCCGAGTCGCCGCGGGATCTCAGACGGGCTTCGGCGAAGTTTGGCTTCCAGTAACGCCGTGAAGAAAGAACACCATTAAAATCAATGAGTTCAGCAGGCCCCAGGGCGCGAACTCCTGTGAAGGCGGTCGACGGACTGGGAATGCTGCTAAAGAAGAAGTAATTCAGCAGGCTGTTTGGATCCAGGTTGACGGACGTACCGGAGAGACCGGCAACGAGCTCGCCATTGGAGGACGCGATCAACGAGCCGTTCGGCTGGAGTCGATAACAAATGCGATGGGCGCCCATTCTGTCGGTAGCGAAGATCGCCCGACAGCTCTCGGCGTCGGCGTAGATCAGGGTCCAGTTTCCGTTAATGCTGGAGAGGCATTTATCCGGATCTTGCAACAGATCGTCCAGCAAACCGCGAAGCATCGAGATGTCGTCGGCCCCGGAAGAACGTCCGTGAAAATGCCCGGACAGAACCAGGATGTGACGACCGTTATCCGAGGCATAAAAGCGCGAGTTGGTTCCGCGAGTGGCCAGGAAGCTAGGGGGGAGTTTGCTACTTGAATTCGGGACCTTCGCATCTTCGTGTAGCGCGCCTTGTGCAGCTGACTCAAAAGGAAGTACAACAGGCGGTACTTCTGGATTGATTCGCGCAATGAAGGCCGGGGCAATAAAGGCTTCTGTCATATATCCAAAGCTTCAGCGAGGGTAGTGTAAGAATATGATAATCTAACACACGACAGCCAAAACGACGTAGTTCTGGGAATGGCAAGTCGGCTCGTCGACAGTTCCTGGATATCGAAGGTCTGACAACGGATTTATGTTTAGCTCTCGCCCACCGAAGTACGGCAAATGCGCAGCTTGATCTTGTTCGGCATATTTTGTGCGACTATCCCCGCCGTACTTTTCAAACCTTATATCGGTATCTATTTGTGGAGCTGGTTCGGCTACATGAGCCCTCATCGGCTCACGTGGGGATTTACGTATGATTTTCCCTTCGCTCAGATCATTGCACTATGCACCTTCGCCGGGCTTTTGTTTACAAAGGATCGCTCGGCGATTCCGCGCAACGGTTTGGTAGCAATTTGGCTGGCATTCATTCTCTGGATGAATATCACAACCGTATTCGCCGTCGACCGCGATGCCGCTCTCATCGAGTGGGAACGCACGATGAAAATTCAGCTATTCTCGATCCTCACCATCGTTTTGATAAATGATCAACGAAAACTAAAGTACCTTGTCTGGATAATCGCACTTTCAATTGGTTTCTATGGGCTGAAAGGGGGAATTTTCGCAGTTGCCTCGGGAGCGAAATACCGGGTTTGGGGTCCTCCTGGCAGTTTCATTGAAGACAACAACTCAATAGGACTGGCATTCGTAATGACGGTGCCTTTGATCTTGTTTCTTGCCCAGACGGCTGAAAAGCGGTGGCAGCGATTTGCACTTGCGCTCGTCGCGGGTCTGACAGTTGTGTCGACGCTGTCTACGCATTCGCGGGGCGCCCTATTGGGTGTTGTAGCGATTACGTTGGCTTGGCTGCAGCACAAGCGCCGAATCATGATCGGGTTTGTCGCATTGCTGATTCTTGCGCCCTTTGCCTTTCAGATGATGCCTGACAACTGGAAGGAAAGAATGGGTACGCTCCAGACCTACGAGCAGGACTCGTCGGCGATGGGTCGCATCCGAGCCTGGCGATTTGCCGGAGAGCTCGCTATGCAAAGGCCCATAGGGGCGGGGTTTGGCGCGTTTTCCGAAAGCAACTACAGGAAATATGCGCCAAGTGTAGCGGCCGAGATCGATGCTGGCGATGGCCGGTTTCAAAATGCTCACAGCATCTATTTCAGCGTGCTCGGAGAGCATGGCTTGCCGGGCCTCGTGCTCTTCTTATTGCTGGGATTTGTCACGCTACGCAAGTGCAAGCGAGTGGAATCGCTGTCTCGAGCGCAAGGCGACGATTGGAGCGCGGGCCTCGCAGCCAGTGTACGCATAGGCTTGATTGGCTACGCGGTATGCGGTGCATTCCTTAACCTGGCCTACTTTGATCTCTTTTATCACCTCGTTGCGATTGCGCTCATTCTCGAATTGCTCAGCAAGACGGGGGCGCCAAGGATTTCAAACATCGGTGAAGAGGAAGGAAAAGCCCTGCAACCGTCACTGGGTCCCATAAAGTAGAGCGCAACCCGACCAGGTCTCGTCGATGGCAGGGCCCAAGCTGCTTCTCGGAGCCTTGCCAAGGCATCTTATTAATCGGTTGGTTGTAACCTCGTTGGCGGAGACGGACGTGGGCCCGTGGTTGAGCTGGACACAGGGTCGGGAATTCGACGTGTCGATATGATTAGTTCGTCGTACCAGGTATATGCATCGGGATGCACCTGGGACGAGTTTTTGCCCGTGTTATAAGGCAGGAGCCAAACCTTTCCGTACTGGGCCGAACCCTCCCAGTCCTGTCCGGCCGGGAATACCCGCACAAGGTCGTATCCAGCATTGCGAGCGGCTGATCGATCGATTACGAGAGTCGATGGCTGACCGTCCCGTGCAACCCAAAGCTGAATCTCACTGTCGTAATGATAGTTCCTGTCGTTCCGGTACCAGGTGCCGATTTTCACGCGCAACTGGAAGGTCATCCACTCGCTGGGGTAGTACTTGAAGCAGCCGTTGTAGTCAGTGTTCCATAAACAATACGGGCGTGGCATCGCGTTCTGCAGCATTACGTCGTAGCTGCGACAGTCGGAGTAGGGACAACTCGTTTCGAGAGTTTCGTAATTTCCATCCTTCACACCGCAAGAGTGATACATCTGCGGTAAACCACGCTGATAGGAGTTCTGCACTACCACTTCTAGTTGCGTACAGGATTTCGCGCAAACGTCGCCTGATTGGTTGGATGGCGTGCATCCGGGCAAGTCGCCTGCGCCGACAATCAGTTGCTTGAAACCGCCGCCCCCTTCGTAATACGTCTGCAATAGTTCGGGACTGAAGCGTTGACGCCACTGTATGAAGAATTCCTCTCCGGAATCAAACTGTGCGCTGAGATCGTCAGCAAAGTTAACCGCAAACCAACCAGCCCCGCCCTCGCCAGACTGTGACCGGATCGTAAACCGCAATGAACCGGCTCCGGACGAACTCTGAGTCGTATCGATAGTCTCCGTATTACCAGCAACGCGATTGGTCAAATCTTGACTGCTGTCGAATCCAAGACATCGCAAAACGCCGGGTGCCGCGCAACGTTCGGCAAAGTTCGCGTCGGATGCGTGAACAGAGAGCGGCATGATTGCAAGGAAAAGTGCCGCTACTAACAGACTCTTCGTTGCGCCGGAAACTCTTTTGCGCAGCGAGTAACCAGAAGGAGCGCCGGGAGATGTCTTGACCGCAAGATAGAACATAGGTATCACCAAAAAAACGAAATTGTATTGACTGAACCTAGTCAGAGACGTTCAAGGTGCCCGGTGGCATCGGCACCTTTGTAGCCGGGGCCGTAGCTGCGGCGGACAGTTTGTACAAATAGACGTTTCGGTCAATGCTCGTCACCACGATGTAGAGATTACGGGATGGTACATAGCGAAATCGACCAAAGGTGCCATTGTAATTGCCGGCGTAAGGATTGCCGGGTGAAACGGCATTCGTAGCGGGATGCTCGTACCAGGTACGAGTAGCAACGTCGAGACTGTAGACTGTCTGTCCGGAACCCCAAGCTACCAGCCTCTTGATTGTCGGGTCATAGACGAGCCCGGGAGCGTCGTAGTCTTCAGCCTGTCGACTGCCGGTGGAGTTCAGTGACTGTCGATTGGTCAACGTACCAATGTTGTCGATATTAAAAATCAGCGCTGAGCCACGTCCAATGGAGACGAACTTGCGGTTGACTGGGTCGATTGCACCGGTGTGACCCAACGGTCCCCATGGAAACACCTTGCTGCCGTGCTGGCGCCAGGCTCCCGTGATCGGATCGAAGTCGCCGGACGATTGTGGCCCGAGCATGACAATCCGTTTGCTGACCGGGTCATAATCCGAAACCATGCTGGGGTGAATCAGATCATAAATTTCGCCCGGCAGATTCTGCTGGCGCTCCCATTCATTCCGATCAAAGTTGAAGAACCATGAAGTGCTGGTTGACGTACCTTCGCGCCACGTAGATCCGCTACCTGCGAAGAATTTCCGGGATAGGGGATCGAATTCCAGATGATCATAAGTATGAACGGATTTTGGCCGTCCGTCTGGCATCGTCGAGGAATTCTCTGAGAAACCACTTAACGAACTGGGGTCCGTGAGTCGGGCCCAGCGTAATGTGTTCAGATCAAAAGCATATAACTCATTGCCGGCATAATCGCTGTGTCCGCCGCCCCAGACCAACAAGCGGTCGCGAAACGTATCGTAGGCGCCGCCACTCCAAGCGTAAATAATCCCGGCGGGGTCACCAAAGCCGGATGGCGTTGGGTTCGGCATGACGCTGCGAATCGCGGAGTTCGGAACTTCATACCATTCACCGGGCGCAAGGTCCGGCACGGTTTGCTGGGCTGAAACCGCATTCGGGAAAACGGAAAACAGGATGACAAGCACGAAAGGCACTGCCTGTAGAAGCATAATATTGATTGACTTCATCATAGAAAATGGATTCGAACGACGGCTCTCAGACCGCGCCGTCGCAACATTTGTTTCGCCAAGTGAGCGGCCATGTAAGGCAACATTGGCACGGCAAAAAGGAGCGCTTTGAAACATCACCGGTAACCCCGCTGTCATTGGATTAATTCCGTTAGACCGGAAGCTTTGCGTCCCTGCCTTTCGGCAGGTTTGCCCTTATCAGTTTGGCCGAGTATGAACCAGCATTTGGCGTGACGCAACCGGCGCTATCGGAACTCTTGACGTGGTTCTCAACGACGGCCCGCAGGCGAGAAAATAGCTGAAATTCAAGGCGCTTGCGCCGCGTGCGCATGAGAACTTCCACCATGCAATCGTGATGTCGATCGTCGCAGAATGGCGACAGGGCCCACAGAGTTTTGACGCCACGGCGAGTATGGCGCGAGCTATTGAACAAAGTGCGTCCAGGCGAGCCCGTTGCTTGTTCCCGGGTGCCGGGACGTACCCGACCTGGTAGCCTGAGGTAGATTCGAATCGCGATTTCTGCGAATCTGAACAAACAAGTCGCGCGCAGGCTTGCGCTTCATTTGCCATAATGTCAGAGCAACGTGTAGTTAGAATGCGGAGCGATAGATCAGCCTATGAGCCAGCATTTGCCAAGTGAGACCTGCAGGCGTTCCTCTGTAGCCTTGGCGGTCGTCATTATGGTCGTGTCCGCCGAGTCTGGAGCGAACGATAGTTTTCCTGATTACGTATATTGCGGCGCACCTCTGGAGCAAAATGCTTTTGGCCGACCATTGGATTACAACGATCCCGCCGAAGACGCGAATATTCACGCAAATGTCGAAAGGAATCACTTCAACAGGGACGTAGAAGCATTGACCAAAGGGCAAACCGGTATATTGCCGCTCGATATTGCCTATGTGCTCTCACAAATTCCGAATCATTACAGGGCACTTGCTGCAATGGCAAGGTGGGAGCGCGAGCATGGTTATCGTCCCGATCTGGAAGAACGCAAGGTCTATTCAGCAGACTGCTACTTTAGGCGTGCGCTGATCTTTCGCCCTACCGATCCAACGCTGCACATGCTTTATGGTATGCACAAGCATTATACGGGCGATTTGGACGGTGCTCTCACAGAGTACCTTGTCTCCCGACGGTATGACCCGAATCACATAGAGTTGAACTACAATCTTGGACTGCTTTATGTAGACCTAAAGGAGTATGCACTGGCACGTGAAGCTGCTCAGATAGCATACTCAAGTGGTTTTCCTCTGGCTGGCCTCCGCGCCAAGCTACAGAGACTCGGCGAATGGCAGGTCGATCAAACGCAATAACGGGCATCGGCAAGAGTTGAGATTAGTGAGCATCAAAGGGTCGCGAACATTGGTCTCGCTCGCCGTGTTCGTGCAGATGTGTTTCGGCGCACACTGCATTGAAGCCAGTGGCACCCCGTTTGACGTCGCCTAGTAAAGCGCGCCGTCACAAGCGCGTGAGCAACCCTCAACCAAGTTGAGCGCGGCACAGCGGGCGTTGCAGCCTGCGCGCTACCCGGTTTGATTGGCAACGTCGTTGGTTTGTCAATGACCTGCTGCTGCAAGTCTTGAGGCATGCTATCCGGCCGACGCCGGGGGTGCAATTCCATAGAGCTTCCTGGCTTTTTGCCGAATCGAAATTTGCTGCCGTCACTGCCAACATACCGACCGTTTTCACCAGCGCTTGCTCGAAGACGCAGATCGAAACTGCTCGATCATGGGCGATCGCGGTCGCTCCGTCATATCGATGCGCGACGGCCGATTCGGGATTCGGTAACGCGATCCTTGCAGTCGATTCCAGCAAGGGCTTGAGGCGCAGACAAGGCGGGCCGTCGGTGACCACATTGAGAACTCTTCCAGTACGAGCAAACAACGGCCACTGAAACTGTCGGTCTAGGAAAACGTAACTTGGTCCGTATTTCAGCAGGTTGCCGCAGATCCGGTAGGAACGGCGTAGCAGATCTGTGCTGGTTTAGGCCGGGCTATCGATTCGTACTGTTAATCCCCAGGTCATCCAGGCAGGTCGCCAGTTGTTTGGCCTGGCTGTGTCTCGAGTAATTTCGAACAATAGCTGGGTCGGGACCACGAAGAGACTCCGCGCGCATTTCCTGCAGAAAGCGAAGTAGCGCAACCTCGATCGCATCACTATCGTTTATGTCCGCAATTGTCGCGCCGCCGGTTTGTCGAAGGAGCGTGGCTGTTTCGCCCTTTAGTGTTGTCAATGCAAAGATGGGTCTGCCGAGTCTCAAATACTCGTATAGTTTGGCAGGTATCTGGTGGTCGCAACTTGCGCCCTGAAGGATCAGTAGCCCGTTCGCCGTTGCTGCGTCCGAGAGCGATGCCCTGTAGGCGATCGAAGGTAAAAGTTTAACGAAGTCTCCGATCCCCAGCTCGTTGATCTTGACACTTAACGACTCGTCAAGACCTGAGCCGCGCAGTTCGATCTGGAGGTCCCCTGATACGATTGAGCCTTTTCTGGACAGTTTCTGGATTGCGTGGAACAAGGGCCCAGGATCGCGGCCTTGGGAGTAAATGACTCCGCCATGAGTAAGCCGGACGGGAGTGCGCGAAGGTTTCGGCAGTACCGCCGGAAGATGCTCGAAATCGACCTCGTCATACCCGTTGGGTATCACGACTGCCTTGCCGTTGGCGAGGTCCGGATATTTCGCGACCTGATCGCGATAGGTAGCATTAGTTGTATATATCACTCGCGTCGCACGATTCATTGCGTGCCGTTCGAGCCATTCGTGTGCCCTCCGGATAGCGGGATCGCGTGGATATCCTTCTTCGGTCATCGGATCGCGAAAATCGGCTATCCATGGAAGTCCAGAGACCCGGTTAAGCGCCAGCGCGATCAGCACAGCTGAAGCAATCGGGTATGTCGACAGGATTGCGTCAAATCGGTGTCGACGGATGGCGTGTAGCCCGGCAGGTATTGCCCCAATTGACCAACTCACCCATCGATCAGGCTTGGCCAGAAAGCCGGGATACCGAGATCGGACTGACATATGCTTCTTGGTGTCGAGTGCAAAAGCCCGTATGATTCTAAGGCTGTCCGGAACGACGTCGAGGCCGGTAGGGTCCAGGTGATCGTATACCCTCGGGTTGACGGTCAGTATTGTAGGTTCCCATCCGTGCTCGGGGAGATATTGCGCGAATTTGAGGGATCGCAAGCCCCCGCTGCTACCGCCCATAGGCGGAAAGTGAAAAGCAACAATGAGGAGCTTTTTCATTTCAGGGCTGTGTTGCAATGGGAATTATGCAGCTGTAATTGAGAACCGAGAGGAGAAGTGCTTTCGTGCGCGAAATACCCGCTCTCATACTAGGGGACGATCCTGTCAACGTTCTGGGCGTGGCGCGAAACCTTGGCCGACTTGGGATTCCTGTAATTCGAATCGGGAGCTCCGAAAACAAAACGTTGTGTTCGAGATACATCGTTTCGTGCCATGTTTATGACGACTTGGAGGATTGTTCAGATTACCAGTATGTAGACCGCCTGTTGACCGCTGTTAAGAAATTGGGTGGCAGAGCGGTAGTCTTCCCGCTATCAGACATCCATGTACTTCGCGTGTCAAGTAACCGCATAGCCTTGTCGGCCGACCTGTTCCTGCATACGCCAGAATTGACAGTCGTGGAAACACTGGTCAACAAGAGGAAGTTCTACGAGTCAATGCGCCGGTATGACATGCCTCATCCGGCATCCATGTACCCGGAAACAGAAGAGGAGTTCCTCGCGGCGGGGGAACGAATTGGCTATCCGGTTTTTCTGAAGCCGGAGATCTCACCCCTCTTCGCTCGAAGATTCAAGGTGAAGGGACTAATTACCAGAAACGCCGATGAAATGTCGTCGAACTACCGGGCTTTGAAAGGGAGCAGGATGGATGTGGTCGTTCAGGAGATAATACCCGGAAGCGCGGATTGTATGCACGGTTGCGCGGGCGTGGTGACCCCTGACCGGTTTGCATCTTTTTGCTATCAAAGAATTCGCGAATTTCCCGAGGGTTTCGGTTGCGGGTCACTTCTGAAGAGTGTGCCGGATTTTTCGAATCAAACTCGGCTAGCGGAATACTTTGCAAACATAGGCTATAGCGGCATTTTTGATGCCGAGTTCAAGCGCGACCCGCGAGACCAGCAATTCAAGATGATCGAGATCAATGCTCGCTCATGGTGGCAAAACTCACTGCCAACCAGCGCCGGTTTTAACATAATAAAAACCACCTATGATTTCGCGATTGGCCGGCCGGTCGAGCGGTCGGCTTATCAATCCGATGTCCTTTGGATGCATCTTTATAATGATTTTCACGCTGGTCGTTCATCGGGGATGGGACTCGGATCATGGCTTTGGGGGCTAAAATCGGTAAGCTCTTTCGACGTGTGGGCTGACGATGACAAGGGTCCAATGTGGGCGTTCCTTGCGGACATGATTTCAAGGAAAGCCAAGAAGTTGACCGGCGGCGGCGATAGCGCATGAGTAACCGGCTAATTCGGGATGATGGGGCAGCGACGGCGTCTGTCAAACGCTTGGGGCCCCACTGACGAACTTATTGCTACGCGCTACTCGTGCAGGGATCTTGGTAGATGCTTCAGGTTGTTCGATCGTTATTAAAGAAGGTATGGCTTGCCTACATGTCCCGGCGCGATAGGCGGAAAAGAGCTGCGTTGGGCATAGGATCCGGCCCGCTACCGATCGAATTGTGGGGCGGCGCGGTTAACCAGAAGGGCCATCTCGTGATCGGCGGGGAGGATACCGTGTCGGTTGTGCAGCGGTACGGAACTCCGCTATATCTGGTTGATCACGCTCGGCTCATTGGCGATTTCGGGGACTTCGTCGATTGTTTTCGCCGGCGGTATCCGCAGGTTGAGGTGGATTACTCATACAAGACGAATCCGTTACCAGGAGTCTTGCAGGCGCTTCACGAGGCCGGGGCAGGGGCGGAGGTAATTTCGCCATTCGAGCTATGGCTTGCGCTGAGACTTGGTGTACCGCCGTCTAAGATTACGTTCAATGGGCCGGCCAAAACCGAAGCCGGGCTCGAAACGGCGATTCGTGCCGGAATTCGACTAATAAATATCGACAGCAAAGGCGAGATCCCTATCATGCAGGGCTTGGCACGCAAGTACAATCGAATTCAGCAGGTAGGAATCCGAGTGACAACATCTGTCGGGTGGTCGTCACAGTTCGGCCTGAGTATTCAGAGCGGCGCCGCTCGGGAGGCATTTGAAGATGCGTTGGCATCGGAAAATCTCGATGCCTGCGCACTGCATATCCACTTGGGTACTGGCATTAAGGAACCCAAGACCTATGGGAAAGCAATAGAAGAGGTACTCGAGTTCGCCGAAGCGCTACGCGAGGATCTTGGTGCACGCTTCCGATACCTTGACTTTGGTGGCGGGTTTGGCGTTCCCACTGTAAAATCATATTCACCCAGTGACCTGCGTCTAATAGCCAACGGATACAGGCCAACGGTAGTCGACACGACTGCCGCACCGCCGCTCGATGCCTATGCCACAGTAATAGCGGATCTCATGGACAGGTACTGGCGAGGCAAATCCGACAGGCCAACGCTGCTGTTCGAGCCAGGGCGGGCCGTCACGAGCAGCTCCCAACTGCTTTTGCTTTCGGTCTTGGCTATCAAGAAATCACAGAACGGACACTTCAATGTCATATTGGACGGCGGCCTAAATGTTGCGCAGCCTGCTAGCTTCGAATCGCACGAAACGTTTCCTGCGTCGCGCATGCGTGACGAACCGTCCGGCATAATGAATCTGTGCGGGCCGCTATGCCATCCGGCAGACGTATTGGCTTGGAAGAAGAACATGCCACTGCTTGAACCCGGTGACGTTATCGCAATCATGGATGCTGGTGCGTACCTTGTGTCGAATCAAATGCACTTCTCAAACCCAAAGGCTGCCGCTGTGATGGTCAGAGACGGAACAGCGAAGTTAATTCGGGAAAGAGAATCGTTTGAAGGCGTGGTTCGACTCGACAGCCCTATAGTAAACCTGGACTAAGAACGGCGGGCCGGTCTGAAGTTCTCGATATGCTTCCGGCTTACGCACGCTATCGGTGCCGTTATCAGATGAAACGGTTTCTGCCAGCTCTGATAGCGCTTTCGTCAATCTGGTGTTTGGCAATGATCTGGATGCCGTTATGGTCGCATTACCATGTTGGCGACATCCGGTTGAGAGATACTGATTTAGTCCTGCTTCGCCAATCACCCGATGATGCGACGCTAAGTGAGTTGAGTCGAATGGAAACGACGTTCGCACTGGACCTGACCGGAATCGAGTCAGTGCGCATGGCTCGTCAACTGCAAGGCGGCATTTTCGAAGTGCCGGGAATCGGCAGTACGTCGATCTCAATTCCATTCAGCGGTTCTGACTACGATCAAATTCCAGAGGCGTTCAGATTGCGGTTCGCAAGTCTCTACGCGCCCATGGTGCTTTTACTCGCATATGATGCGTCGGGTGACGAGTCATACTTTGATCTCTGCCTCCGGATTCTGATGAGTTGGGCGCAACATGATAGGTCTACGATCCTGCCGCATGGACTACAGTGGAACGACCATGCCATTGCTTCGACAGCGTATGTGTTGACGCGATTCTGGTACGAATATCGCGGAAGGGACGACTATGACCCAGAGACAGGCCGGTTACTTGTCAGTGCCGTAGGCAGGATTTCTGAATTTCTCATGAAAGACAGCTTTTATAACGCCGCGACAAATCACGGCATTATGCAGAATCTTGCGTTGCTACACCTCTCGGTCGCCTTTCCGGACCTACCGCGTTCGGGCATTTACAGGGCGCGCGCCTTGCAGCGCCTTGCTCAACAGATGACGTATTACCTGAGTCCGGAAGGCGCCATACTCGAGCACTCGCCCGGCTATCATCAGTACGGCCTAAATCTATTGGCGGACTACGCCCGGTATCAAACGCTAATCGGAATTCAGATCAGCAAGGACTGGGCTTCGCGCTACCAAAGGGCCGTTGACTTTTACGCCGTATTGCGCCGCGGAGATGAGACGTTGCCAAAGTTCGGTGACACGAATGGCCCAGCCAGGGGCCTGCGTGTTGCTCGGATCGATGATGAGGGAAGGGCGATGGCGCCTGAGCAGTGGATGCCGGACGAAACCCGCGCGAGGACCCTCATATTGCCGGTGTCTGGCTTCGCGGTCTGGTGGGACCGACATGAAAGTGGGACTGATGCTTCAGCGGCATTCGCGAGTCAGCTTGCGATGTCATGGTCTCGATTTCCATCCCTGGCACACAAACATTCGGACGATTTGGCGATTACTCTTTGGCGAGCTGACGGCGATTGGATTATAGGTCCTGGCTATTGGCCATACTGGTCGGAACGGCGTAAAAACGCGATCGATTGGTCGGGCATGAACGCGCCGCATTTTACTGGATACGGAAGCAATCTGAACGTGGAGTCCAGACTGATCGGTCAACACTATTCGAAGAATTTGGCGATTCTGGATGTGATCAGACAGGCGGAGGATCACCAGTTTCGTCGGCAGGTAATTCGGTATGGATTGGATAACTTCCTGATTCTGGATTCCAATAATTTCAATAAGGGACAGGCCGGAGACAGGGATGCAAGAGCAGTATGGACAAGCTCACCAGGCAGTCACGCGGAGCCGACTCGAGGTGCTGATGCCTTTGCGGTCCGAAGTTCAAAGGACGGTGTAATTATGCTGCTTCAGTTCGCGTCCGATGGTGAGCTTAAAACCGATTTGTTCAACGGAAACGCAGAGCCGTTTCTCGGTTGGACATTTGATTCGGGCAAGTTCGCAAAAGCTCCTGCTGTTCAGGCTGTTTCTGCCGGCGCTCGATGGGTCATATCGCACATCTCATTCCGACCGTCACTAGAACAGGCCGACCCGGCACCAATCCTGATGGAGCATTGGAGTTCGCCGACATCGTGGACGGCAGTTATTCAATCCGGGCTTGAAGTGACGAAAATAAAGAGGGAAGGTGCGAGATTGGTGCAATTACACTCCGATAAGCCAAGTGAGGGAGGCGTCACGATTGACGCGACGGGCAAGGAGGTCGAGATTCGCAGGTCCGAAATCATAAAGGCATATAATGCTGCGATGCGTGACTTCCCTCGATTTCGCCCGTTGTTAGACTACCGACTTCGTGCGACGATAATTGTCGCAGTTCTCTTTTTTGTTTTAGAAGTTCTTCTCGGTATTATTCATAGAATCAACCCGCACCTGTCGGTAGCGTTACGCTATGGGGAGATAATGGGATTTTTCGCGCTTGGGTTTTGGCTGGAAGCTATATACTTGGTGTAGCGCCGACAAGATGCGTGTTTAATAGGGCCGTTTGCTCGATGCTTACGGCGTCCAGCAGCAAGTGGTTCGTCTGCAACGGGCATATATGTGGAGACTCACAACGTCGACTGGCATCGACGCAAAGCAGACCGTAATAGAGACGCCAGCGAGAAGACGACGCAACGGTCGGGAGTCTGGTGGCATGTAATTTAAACTCAGTCGTCAAGGGGCAAGTAGTCGATGTGCGGATTCGTTGCAGTTGTGGGACATCTGAATGACCATTTGGATGAAAATGAACTGATAAAGGCAACGAATAGACTGCTCCATCGGGGACCGGACGATTTCGGAATCTTCGTCGAAAACGCAGTAGGCTTAGGATTTCGCCGATTGTCTATTCTCGACCTGTCGACTGACAGTCACCAGCCTTTCGAAGACGCCAATGGTCGGTACGTCCTCGTCTACAACGGCGAGATCTACAATTACCTCGAGCTTAGAACGCAGTTACTGGCGAAAGGTCATGTTTTTCGATCCAATGGTGACACGGAGGTTCTGCTTGAGTCCTATAAAGAGTGGGGGCGAAAATGTGTGGAGCATTTCAATGGCATGTGGGCCTTCATAATCTATGATAGACATGAGCGATCCATATTTGGTGCTCGAGACCGATTCGGGGTTAAACCGCTATTCGTTCATGATAATAACGGCCGATATATTTTTGGTTCGGAAATCAAGGCAATAACCGCATTTAAAGAGGTGCGGCGTGACTTCAATTCGCGCCAAGTGGCTAAATACCTGATTGAGGGACGACTGTCAGAGCCAGATGATAGTTGGGAAACGTTATTCGCAGGGATAAGAGAGATTCCCGGGGGGCATTGGTTTTCAATTGATGCGTCAGGCAGGTTTCTGGCCCATCGATATTGGTCATTGCCAGAACAGGCAGGTGCTGAGCAAGCGGATCCGGCCGATGATTTTGCGGAACTGTTGTACGACTCCGTCCGATTACGCTTGCGCAGTGACGTGCCGGTCGGGGTTTGCCTTTCCGGTGGGCTGGATTCGACTGCTGTTATCTGCAACATGGCGGCGTGCCTGCCTCCGAACCGATCCGATCCACTGCATGCTTTCAGTTACATCGACCAAAGATTCGATGAGACAGTTCAGGTGGCCGCAACCGTCGAGCAGACTAAAGCGGAGTTACATCGCCTCGGTTCCTCGACAGTAAGCTTCCTGGACAAACTGAGGGACGTCCTTGAATATCACGATGAGCCGGTGCATTCCCTCAATGTGCTGGTTAGCTTCGAATTGTACCGAATGGCGGCGGCGCATGGCGTCAAGGTGATTCTCAATGGGCAGGGCGCCGACGAGACTTGGGCGGGTTACCCTTCATATTTCCTTAATTATTGGTACACGCTTGTAATGAATGGCGATGTTGGTCGTGCGAGACAAGAGATTGCGGAATTCGCGCGACTTCACCGCGTGAATCCTGTGGACCTCTGGCGAAAGACGTTGCACTCAGTATATAGAAACCAATTGAGACGAATTGCGTGGTACAGAAAGCTGGCAAACAGCCGGGCGGTAAGGGCGGCAAGGCGGGATGACTGGTTTACAGAGGACTTCCTCCGGCAATACCAAGTAGAGGTGCCAGAGTATCAATCTCTTGATCTCGATACCGCACTGAGGAACTCAGTGACTCGGGAACCGTTGCCGCTGTATTTGCGCATCGAAGATCGGAACTCCATGGCTCACTCGATCGAAACAAGGCTGCCGTTTATGGACTATAGACTGGTGGGCCTTGCCTTCAAGTCAGCGAATCAGTGGAAGCTGAGAGGCGCCCTGAATAAGTTCGCTTTGCGAGAAGCGACGAAGGGCGTTATACCGGAAGTCGTTAGGACGCGTATCGACAAAATGGGTTTCCCGGTTTCAGCCAGGGAGTGGTTCGCCGGCCCTCTATATGCTACAGCGCGCGAAATCATTTCAAATGCTTCGGGCCGCACCGATGGCGTTTTATCGACTGGCGCCGTACTTCGAGATCTTGAGCGGCACCGTCAGGGTGCGGCGGATTTTTCCGACAAGTTACTACGGGTAATGCAGTTCGAGATGCTTGCCGCCCAATAAATGCACCGAGAACCGCCGATCACGAGGCGAGAAATTTCGTTGATCTTGCATCCGCGGCCGCGCAACGGGAGGGGCGCCGGACGTGGATCTGAGCGTCCGCAGCTCCCTAGCTATCCAATGATCGGAGTGCCAGCGTCTCGGCGAGTGTCCGCCTATTAAACAGCGCGGTAAATAGGAAATAGACAAGCGCGCCAACGATGATCATTAAGGCTAATGCGAGTAGCGACTCTTTCTGCGGTCCAAACGCGCTCGTGATTAGGCGCACAGACGCCCACATTATGCAGCTGCCGACCAAGGGCAGGTAAAAGAGCTTTCCGAAGTCTAGTAGGTGCAATTTTATATACGGGGCGGACCGCACGATCTCGATTACCGTGACAACGGGAAAAGCGACTAACCAGGCGAGACACGCGCCGACGAGACCCCATTGGCTACCGATCAATATTGCGATGGGCATTAACGCGCACGCATAAAGGAGATTGCCAACGCTGACACCGACACGCCCAATGCCCTGCAGTGTCGACGTCATTATGTTGCTAGCCATACGCAATGGCATGATACATGCCAGAAAGCTGAGAGGAATGATCGACTGCTCCCATTGGTCTCCCAAAACAACACGAACGAAAGGTGGCGAAATGCTCGAAAGTCCGAAAAAAACAGGGAAAGCCAAGAAACTAATAACCCGAACGGCTTTCCCAAGATATTGCTTTATGAGCGCGATATCGTTCTGAATTGTGGAGAAGGCAGGGAATGCTACTTCGTTTAGGATACTGTTGACCTTTTGCAGCGGAAGCGACGCGATTTGCATGGCCACGGAATAAATACCAAGCAATTCTGTGCCCAGTATCTTGCCGACGATAATTACGTCAACGCGTGAATATAGAAACCACAGCAGCCGGTCGGCAGTAATCAACGCACCGAATGATAGAAGTTCGCGGGCTTTGGCGATCGAAAAGTGGGGCGTCACGAAATACGGGGCTGCAATAATAAGCCCGGTCGTGCGCAGAGTCATGATGACTAGGCTACCCCAGACTAAAGACCAAACGCCATGTCCGCTTGCGGCGAGCGAAAGGCTTGTCAGGCCGCCCGCGACGTTTGCAGTCAGGTCGACTAATGACTTGCGTTTGAGATCGAGTGCGCGAAGCAGTCGAGCCTCGGGAATCACCGCAAATGGAATTAAAACAAATTGCACCGACATTAGGCGGATGATAGGTACCAATCCCGGCTCATCAAAGAATATCGCGATTGGGTACGCGGCGATCCACAAGCATGCAAGCAACGCGCAGTTGCTGAGAATTGCAATTCCGAATGCGACCCGAAAATCCGAATGATCAACGGAAGGACGCTGCACCAGGGCGGGGCCAATCCCGAGCTCATTGACCATCATCAGGAAAGCTATGACTATAGAAGCCATGGCCATCAGACCGTAGTCGGCCGGGTCAAGGAGTCGGACGACGATCAAGGTCATAGCCCAGGTGGCGACCTGGCTCAGTGCTTTGAGGCCGGCAGACCAACGCAATGCCAGCAAGACTTTGGATCGTATTGTCATTTTTTCAATGATATACGAGCTGAAATCAGAAACCGTGACCGGAGTTGCATTTGGTAAGCGTTCCACATGTATAGTACGGACATATCGTCCTTGGATAGTTGACCGGCGTCTATCAGGGAGCCACGGCGGGGCGAAATTGCAATGGGTAAATTCAATCGATTGCTGGTGGCTAGCAATTTCCTGGGCGCAATAACCTCGATCGCGATTCTTGGATTTCTCTTCGACAGCGGGCACCTCGAGAATGACTTTGCGCAGATGTACAGCGTAGCGTCAAACGTTGCGCTTGGAAACGGATTTCAGACCAGTCTGATCTTTTACGACTCCCATTACGCTTTTGGCGGGTCTCCCGTCCCGCAGACAGTCTTTCCGCCAGGATACGCGGCTATGGTCGCGCCTTTCCTGGTGTTAGGTTTTCCGGGATACGCGACGATCCTTGTTTTCACTTTGGGTGCCTTTGTTGGTAGCGGCGTGCTGGTCGCTTGCATAGGGCGTCTGCTTGGCTGCCGCGATGCGCTCTGTATAGTCCTTTCCTCCGTATGGTATTTCATCGGTGCAAATTGGGCGAACGTGCTGATCCTTCGCAGCGAAGTCTTTTTCTGTTTCTTCACCACAGCTGCACTTTATTGTCTTGTGCGATGGTCCGCTGGGAGCGGTCGGCTGTCATTATGGTTGAGTTTGGTCGGGGTATTTGCGGGAGTTGCATTTCTTTTTCGTTACCAGGGGATCTTTTTCATTGCAGCTGTCGGTCTTGTATTCGCATTACGAGCTTTGCAATTACGTACGAGGGTTGCGTTAAGAGACATGGCAGTAGTCTGTTCGATCCCCACGGCCGTATTCGTTTGGACGATTCTTTACAATTGGCAGATCGCGGGAGGCGTCGGCGGTGGACCTATTGACCAAGTGCAGCACTCGGCACCTCTCGCACTAGTTGCTTTAGGCTTCTATTACGAGTTCAGTAGAATCCTCGGTGTGTCTCAAGACGGGCTGGCATCCGGGGGGGCGAGTGAGTTGTTCATGTTGGCTCTACTGTGCTGGCTGATGTATGCAGCGGCGCAAAAACGTTTTTGGAAGGCGGTATGGGGGGGCACTTTCGATTCCGTGCCCGCGGCGACCTGCGTAGCATACGGGATGTTGTCGGTGGCGGCGCTCGTTTATCTTTCTGCGGCGAAGTCGACAGGGTTTATGCAAGCGCGATATCTATCGGTGCTTGCGCCCTTCGTTTTGGTCTGGATTCTTGGTGTGGCACCGCGGCAGCAAGGTACAAAACGTTCGGGGCGGTCGGTTGGTGGCCTTGGTTTGTTTTTTCTTGTCGGGTTTCTTGTCTTCGGTCAGGCTAGAGCTATAGGCGATCAACTGGCTGATTGGCGATCGGACGATCGGTTAGCGAGGATCAGAAGTGCGTTGAACGACACAATTCAAGGTGTGGCGATAAGGACTCTGCTGCGATCGGAAATCGATGCCGGTCATCATGTTATGGCATTTCAATCGCAACTTCTAGGCCACGATTTGGAAAGAACTACTTTCGGGTTCACCCCATCGCTTTACACGTCCCGGATCTTCGATTTCGACGAAGTCGAACGGTTGGCGCGTCAGTATCGAATCAGGTATTTGGTTCACTTTCCTCAACTGTATGACCAAAATACTGTTGAGAATCGCAACAGGGTGGCGTTGACGCGGCTTCAGAACGGGCAGAAGCCAGGGTGGCTGTCGTTATTGGTGGACCACCGGGAAATACAGGTTTACGAGGTTCACGTCGATCGCCAGGGGTCCCCAGTTACCCCGGGGAATGATGTTCTGAATGACCACGCTCGGAGTCAATGACGGAGTGACGCGATAATGGGAACCGGTTCGCTGTCGATGGGCGACCGATGAAGCTAGAATGCTTTGATGCTTAGTCTGGATTTCCAACAAGGTTGTACGCACATGGACCGACCAACAGCCGATAGAGATACGACCGAACTCAAGCTTGTGTCAATTGTCTTGCCAGCATTTAATGAGGCCGCAATCCTGCGGCCGAATCTGCAGGCCGTTCGTAGTTACCTGGAGGCTCACTCCGATGAATTTCGGTGGGAGATGGTAATTGTTAATGACGGCAGTTCGGACGAGACCGGTCAAATAGCAGAGGATTTTGCGGCCGGGCTTGGAAACGTTCGTGTTCTGCACCACAAACGAAACTATGGGCTCGGTCAGGCGCTTCGGTACGGGATCAGCCGCACGCGAGGGGACTATGTTGTAACGTTGGACATCGATCTTAGCTACTCGCCTGAGCATATTACGAGCCTGTTAGACGCACTCAAGGACACCCATGCAAAGCTGGTTCTTGCGTCGCCTTATATGAAAGGGGGCCGCATATCGAATGTTCCGTGGCTTCGGCGAGTTCTAAGTGTAGGGGCCAACTGGTTCTTATCGTTAGTAGCGCATGGGAATCTGTCGACTCTCACTTGCATGGTTCGAGGGTATGATGGTGTCTTCGCCCGGGAACTTGTGCTGCGGTCAACCGGCATGGACATAATGCCCGAGACCATTTACAAGACGATGATTCTCAGGGCGGGCATTGAACAGATTCCGGCGCATCTTGACTGGGGGCTGCAGGTCAAACAGACGAAGCGCAAATCGAGCATGAGAATTCTGCGCCACATGCTTTCGACGGTACTGTCCGGATTCGTGTTTCGGCCATTCATGTTCTTCATCCTGCCGGGTCTTGTCCTCCTCTCGTTTGCCGCGTGGGTTAATCTTTGGATGGTGATTCATTTTTTTGAATCTTTTCAAAGGGTTCCGGCGGATCTGGCTACTGATCGCATTTCCTGGGCGATTGCGGAGGCGTACGCGAGTTATCCCCACACATTTATCGTCGGTCTTCTGTCGCTGATGTTAAGTATCCAGTTGATTAGCTTAGGGATTTTGGCATTACAAAGTAAAAGCTACTTCGAAGAAATCTATTTCCTGGGCGCCAGTCAATTCCCGCCGAGACCGAAGACTGGTTCTGATGATTGAGTCACAGTTCTATCTGTGACCGCATTCCGCGCATTCGGCCGCGGGCAATATATACTTAGCCGATGTTCAAAAATTAGATAATTCAGATAATTAGGTATCCCTCCTCATGCATGTACTAGTTACCGGCGGAGCCGGTTTCCTCGGCTCGAATTTGACCGCTGTTCTGTTGGCGCGAGGGCATCGCGTGGTCGTCATCGACAACCTGTCGATGGGGCGGCGCGAGAATCTTACGGAGTGTTTTGGTAACCCGGACTTCACGTTTATCGAGGCCGATGTCACGGAGGCGGAGACTTTCGACCAGATCGGCCGCGAGGACTTCGACCGAATTGTTCATTTGGCGGCCTTCAAGATTCCTCGATACGGAAAGGCAATTGATACGTTGAAAATCAATTATCGGGGAACCGAATGCGTGCTGGAGTTCGCAAAAAGGCTCGGTTGCAAATGCGTGCTTGCATCGACATCAGATGTATACGGCCGAAACCCAAACGTTCCGTTCAAGGAGGATACTACCGACTCTGTAATCGGATCATCAAAGGCGCCGCGCTGGGCATATGCCGTTTCGAAGTTGTTTGATGAGCATCTCGCATTGGCTTACCAGGATGCGTACGGATTTCCGGTCGTGCTACTGCGGTTCTTCGGCTCCTATGGACCGTGCCAACACCTGACTTGGTGGGGAGGGCCGCAGTCGGTATTCATTGACGCGGTACTGCATGGCAAACCGATTCCAATACATGGAGATGGCTCGCAAACTCGAAGCTTCACATACGTCAGCGATACTGTTGAAGGGATATATGAGGCAATTATTCGTGATCAAGCGAACGGAGAGATCATAAACATCGGTGCAACGACGGAAATTACGATTCTTGAGCTCGCCAAACGAATCAAGCAGTTGAGTCGAACTCCCGGAAAATTGCAGATCGAGTTCATTCCGTACGAGTCCTTTACCGGTGCCAAATACGAAGACGTTATGCGGAGGGTGCCGGACACGAGTCTCGCAAAGAAGCTGCTCGGAGTTGAAGCGAAGATTTCGCTCGATGACGGCCTTTCACGAACAATCGAGTGGCAGCGCCGCATGACTTCTGGTAACGAGAAATGAGGCGTCCGGCTCCTGCACCTTAACTCTGAGCAGACGTTGACTATGAAAGTAGGAATTATCGGCGGCGGACTGTCCGGGCTCGCGTTGGCACAGAAGTTAGGTGAAATGGGTCACCAGACGACTGTACTGGAGAGCGACAGCCAACTCGGGGGATTGGCGACGTGGGAGAATCATGGCAGCTTCGTTTTTGATCGTTATTATCATGTGATTCTTCCATCAGATAGGGAGCTACTGGATTTTCTTCGAAGTATCGGGCTCGAAAAGCGGCTTCGCTGGAACGGAACGCTCACTGGATTTTTCGTCGACAATAAGATTCATTCGATGAGTAACACGGTGGAGTTTCTTAAGTTTCCGCCGCTTTCACTTTGGTCCAAGTTCAGACTCGCATTGACGATTCTGTACTGCTCCAGAATAAATAATTGGAGGCGCCTCGAGGGTACACCTGTTGCGTCCTTCCTGTTGCGGCATTCCGGACGGGCCACCTATGAAAAGCTCTGGAAACCTCTGTTGCTCGCCAAGCTCGGTGAGAGTTACCGACGTGTGTCCGCGGTATTCATCTGGACTTATATAAAGCGCATGTTTTCAGCCCGGGACTCGGCTGCAAGCAAAGAGCAAATGGGCCATGTTTTTGGAGGATATCGGACCGTATTCGCGCAGCTACAGTCGCGAATAGAGGCGCAAGGCGGTGCGGTGCACCTGAATACGAGGGTGACCAGAATTGCATCTGGAGCACCCGGCGATGGAATACGGTTGGACACGTCCGGCGGCAGCGAAACATACGATAAGGTTATCTTTACTGGGCCGGTCAATATTCTTGCAAAGATTGCTGACGATGGTCTCGTAGATACGGAGGATGGCGGACAGCGCGTCGAATACCTCGGCGTATTGTGCATGGCACTTGTTACCCGCAAACCGTTGTCACCGTATTACATTCTGAATATAGCTGACGAGCGCATACCGTTCACCGGCGTTGTGGGAATGAGCAATATCCTGGATCCCGAGGAGACTAATGGCTTGCACCTCACATACCTCCCCAAGTACGTGCTATCTACCGATCAGGAGCTTTTGCGTCCAGAGCCTCAGGTGCGTGATGAGTTTCTCAATGGACTGCGAATATTGTTTCCGAATCTGCTCGATGAGGACATTGTAGGTGCGCGAATACACAGGGCCGTCAAAGTACAGCCTTTGCAGGTGCTGAATTTTTCCGAGCTGACACCGAAGACAAGAACGGCCCATCCTGATCTATATATTCACAATACCGCGCAGTTCGTAAACAACACTCTGAATAACAACGAGGTGATCCGTGCAGTAAACCGCTTTCTGGAAGCAGAGAAATCCGTTTTTCAATATGCTGAGACTAAGAATAGCGGGGCAACTGACGGACTAATTCCGGAGAAATCCAGTGGGTGACAAACCTTCTTATTTTGTGCACGAATCATCATATATCGACGAGCCTAGCGTAATTGGCGAGGGGACGAAAATTTGGCACTTCAGTCATGTCATGAAAAATAGTCGCATCGGACGAAACTGTAACATTGGGCAAAACGTGGTCGTATCTCCTGACTGTGTAATTGGAAACAACGTGAAGATTCAAAACAACGTGTCCGTTTACACTGGCGTAATCATTGAGGATGACGTGTTCTGCGGGCCATCGATGGTCTTCACGAATGTCATCAATCCGCGTAGCCACGTAGAAAGAAAGAACGAGTACCAACAGACCGTCGTTCGAAAGGGTGCCACTATCGGAGCGAATGCGACCATAGTCTGCGGCCATACGCTGGGCAAATACTCTTTCGTGGGCGCAGGCTCCGTGGTCACTAGAGACGTACCGGATTTTGGTGTTGTTTATGGTAATCCGGCTCGT
>Ga0224505_10000096_pt1 | contig 66732 bp, 59 predicted proteins | sample SF_Jan12_sed_USG_FD_169102 | JGI IMG/M metagenome (GOLD analysis project Ga0224505, IMG submission 169102) | Sediment microbial communities from San Francisco Bay, California, United States - SF_Jan12_sed_USGS_4_1 | ecosystem: Environmental > Aquatic > Marine > Sediment | place: USA: California...
GCGTCGGCTCAACGGAGCTGAGCGGCTCGCTGATATCATCACCGGCGTGCAGTTCAAAGACGGGGTCAAAGTGGAGGGTCAGAGAATTGCCGCCTGATTACCCATACACAACATTTGACTTTAACTCTCATGCGACTGTGACATCTGACCTCATTGCCTCCTGCGCTAGGGAAATTTGTTTCAGAGTCTCTGGTTCTCCCTAGGTACCACGACATGCCGACAGCATGTATGCTTTTGGCCGACCAGATTGAGGCGCAGAGGTTCACTCAGAGACACCTACTCTCCGCTGGGGATGCAGGGCTGCCGGCGGGAGCTCTGGAATACGGAAGATCACGAATCACAAGGAGGTGATACGATGACCGCGACAGCCATGAAGGGTAAACAAATCGGTCTCGAATATGCCTACAAGGTGGACGACAACGAGTGGGAGCAGCCTCGTCAGGTGACCTACACGCACGGGACCAATCAAGTCATACGAGGTATCGAGTCCGCAGTTGAGGGAATGGTGGGGGGGGAATCCAAACAGGTGGTCGTTGCCCCGACAGATGGCTTTGGGGAACGGGACCCGAATGCAATCCGGGAGGTGAACAAGCAAGAACTGCCTGGCGACATTCGGGTCGGAGCACAACTCCGCTTGAAAGACAACGCCGGCCGCGATCTTCTACCCAGCGTCATCGAGATTAAAGACCACACCGCACTCTTGGACTTCAATCATCCGCTCGCGGGAAGACGGTGCTCTACGATCTGAAGGTGGTCACTATCGATTGACGGCACCGGCTTGTGCTTCGAGTTGGCCATGTGATGGGAGCCTGACTCCTATTCGTGGCTTACACCGAGAACCGGCTGACAGTGTCCCAAAGTCACGCGCGATTGGGAGCCTGACAAACCCCGCTCCCCTCTGTTGCAGATCATGAGCGCCGTGGCCGTCCTTCACGTTCCGAGGCAAGGACCATGCTGACCTGGATCGCCAATCGCTGGATCACAATCCTTGCTTCAATGGCGTCTTTTGCGGCGCTGGCTTTTGTTATGTGGGATAGTAGTCCCGAGCGCAAGTACCGGAAACTCGCGATTCCACCGAAAGTAGTCATCTCGTACCTCATGAATGAACGGGGCTCCGGCTTTGTGTTGACCAATGCCAGCGCAGGGCCTGCGGTCCTTTACTGGACGACCGTCAAAGTTGACGGCAGAGTCATGCCTACCTGGATCGATGTGAGCGCCGCGCTGGGCTTCCAAACTACGCCCGAGTTCTCCTCCATCGTCCCTGCTGACATGTTAAAGCCTGAGTCAGAACAACAGATCTTCTGGGTTGACGGCGACGCACTCGACAAGGCCTGGCAAGGCAAAGACTCACGCGTCGAGATCGAGACCTGTTATTGCAGCATCTTTGAGGAATGCTGGGTGACCACTCGCCTGAAGCCCGACCCACAGCCTATCAACTCCTGTCTTGAAAAGCCGGACGGCTACCTGCGGTCGTCTCCACAAGAGCCTGTCTCCTAACCAGCATCTGAAGCGGACCAAGCACAGCTCAGGTGTGCCATCCTCATGCACTCTCGTGCTCCACAAGCCCAACCACCAATGGCATCTACCCTGCGCATGGGCCAAATCCCTGGACCCTGCTCTGTAAGGTTTTCTCTCAAACACAGACTACTGCCCAGATAGCCGAATGGTGCAGGCCTCTTCACAGGGATACGGATGCGCGGCATCCGAACCATCCGGTTATCGAAAGAAGGAGCGAACCACAACCACCAACGGCCCGTTAACCAAAGGAGATCAACAATGATGCACACAACCATCAACCATGATTCGCGAACGATTCTAAAAGGCTCCCTAGCCGCAGCGGTGGTATTGGCCATGGCTGTGCCGAGTTATGCGACAGACTTGCCGGCATCAGTCGCGGGAAAGGCGTCAGACGCCTTGGTCACGCTGGCTACCACGGGCAATCCCGAGCCCTTGCATGCCGAGCTCGGAGGGACGGTGATTTCCTCGGAGGATTTGCAAAAGAAAGCGAACGCCCTGATGAAACTACAGAAGACGGAGCATCTCGCGCCCAAAGCCCTCGTCGCGCCGAATGGAGAAGTGTACGCCATGGTTGCCCCCACGTTGACCAAGGACAACTTCATTTGGGCCGATAGTCAAGGAAACTTAGTCAGAGTGGATGTCGGTGATTCAGAAGGACACCGCATGCCGTTTGTGGTTGAAACCATCGTGGAAGACGGCGGAACACCCTGGTATGTCGAGTTCTGGCATTGGATCACGCGGCAATAAACCCTTATCCGGCACAGGACCGTCTGTACTGCCCACGAGAGGTTGATGAAATGGGAACCAATGCAATGCTTACCAACCTCAAGTTCTGTATCAGCGTCAGCAAGCTCAGCTTAGTCATCTGCCTGGTAGGACTCAGTGGCTGTGCGTCACGGACGACCGCCCTTCCTGTGCCGACTCCCTTTACTCCAGTCCCCGTCGACTTTACGCATGTGTGGACGAAGGGCACGCATCCCTTTACCGGAGCGTCGGTCATCGATATAGACGGAGACGGCACGTTCGAAGTCTTTGTCGGTGGCGGGGAAGGACAGCGCGATGCCTTGTTGAGCTATCGCGACGGTCAACTGGTGGATATCGAGCAAGGGACCGGCCTCTCGAACACCAGCGCAACATACGGCAGTACGGCAATCGATATGGATGCAGATGGAGATACGGATTTGCTTGTCGCGCGAGAAAACGGTGTCTATCTCTATCTCAATGACGGGGGGCGGTTCCAGGAAAGGCCGATCCCCGTCAATCTACCCGCAGACTCAGTGCCGTTTAGCGTGGCGGTTTCGGATATAGATCATGACGGTGATGGAGACCTGTACATCAGTGTCTTCGTGAACGCCAAGAAGTTCCGGAGCGCGACCTTTAATGATCCGATACATGCCAAACCGAATCGCATGTTGCTGAACAACGGGGACCTGACGTTCACGGACATTACCGAATCATCCGGCACTGCGAGCAAGCAGAATACCTTTCTGTCGGTGTTTGTTGATTTGGACTCCGATGGGTGGCAAGACTTGGTGGTGTCCCAGAATACCGGCGCGGTCGAGATCTTCCGCAACATGAAGGACCGGACGTTCCAGCCGGTAGCTACCACGTCTCCGTTCGGTTTTTGGATGGGCCTGGCGGTCGGCGATATCGATCACGATGGCGATCAGGACCTGCTATTCACCAATGTGGGCCGATCGATTCCTCTCTTCCTGACATCCGGCGACCTACGAGACAACCAGCGCCACACACATGATTGGATGCTCTGGCGAAACGACGGCGAGTTCCGCTTTACCGATGTGACCAACGCGCACGGCTTAACGGGGGAAGGATTTGCCTGGGGCGCCGTGTTCGAAGACCTGAACTTAGACGGGCAACTCGATCTCTTGGTGGCGCAGAACTACATCAAATGGCCGATCCACCACTGGTTCAAACTCTCGGGGCGTACGTATCTGCAATCGAACGGGAACAGCGCACATACCTTTCACCATACCCCAGCCCTGGGAATCGAAAACAGATATTTCGGCCAGTCCCCTTTGATCGTCGATCTTGATGGTGATGGCAGACAAGACCTCGTCTGGCTCAACATCAACGGCCCGATACGAGCGTTCCTCAATACCGCTCCGGGACACTACCTCACATTCGTCGTTCCAGACACTGTCGCTAACGTCGGCACCCGCATCAGCATCGAGACCGACCGAGGCAGGAGCTATACCAGGGCTGCCATTGGGAGCGTCGGCATGTTGACCGATCAAACGCCGGAACTGAGCTTCGGTTTGGGAAACCACGAACGTCCGCTCCGCGCAGTCATTCAGCGCCAGAATGGGCAAACCGAAATCATTTCCTTCCCACCCCTCAACAAGAAGACAGTGATCAACTGATGGGAGAGGAGGCCACAGTAGCCATAACCTCCCCTCTCTCCATCATTATTTTCCCACGAACTCAAAACTCGCTTCTATCTCTCCTCCCTCGGTGACTTGAACCTCATGCCGTTTCAGTCCCAATGCAGGGTGCCAAGCGAGCAGTTCGTATTGACCGGGCGGCACCTGGTCGATGGTGAACGTGCCTTCCTGATCGGAAAGGGAATAGTACGGGCTCGTCACCACATAGAGCCACGACTGCATGAAATCGTGGCGGTTACAATGGATCCCGACGACACGGTCCCTCTTGAGTTTGCTTGAGTAAAACGTCTGCTCGGCCGACGTGTCGGGGCGAAGCTCTCTGTTATGGATCGTCCGGAGGATCAGACCTTTGTCGTCCCTGGATGAGACCGAATGCAGGATATGTTTGATCGGATCCTGGTTCAGAAATCGCACCGGCTGATCCAAAGTGAGCACGCCGGTAAACGGACCAAAATTGCAGCCCTTCGTGAGAATTTCGAGCGAGATGTCCTCGCCTCCGCCATACCGAAATTCACCCTCACCAGGCGGTTCGCCTCTGTAGCCGCTAGCGATAAAGGGTTTGCCAGCCTTGACTCCTTCGAGGATCACCACTGCCCCTTGGAGCAATCCGTTTCGGACGACCACTTCGTTCACAGTTCGCTCCGCCCCGCACACCTCCGGGTCTTTATTCACCGGAAACAATTTGGGAGATGGAGCGGCACCTTGGAAGGTGATCTTCCCGGAGATCGTTCCACCACTCGTCACTTCACCAATTTCATACGCCAACACGCCGCTCACGTTTCCGAGCATCGCCACAACCAACGCGATGCCAGAGATATGCCCCCCTCTCCGCATAATGACTCCTCCTTTTCCTCCGTCCTTCCCTTGTGCGTGAAAGGCGGAGGCCGTCTCGACATTACTTCACGAATTGGAACCCCGCCCAGACAATCCAGTCGGTTTCAAGTTGTGGACCGGCGACGTCCTGATAAATGGGGGCTCCCCCTTCCACCGATATTCTGTTCTCAAACCCCTTCCATTCAGGGAGGAGAAAGTTGACGCCAGCCATGATGTCAAGGCGTTGGCCACCTCGGCGGAGCGGGTCTGCGGTCGGGACCATCGCCGGATTCAGCCTTGCGTCAGCCCCGCTGAAATCATCCCACCACCGGTAATTGAAGCGAACGGATGTGCTGATCCAATCCGTCCACCGGCGGGCGACCCAACTCGTAATATTGTAGTTGTTTCCCAAGGAATACCCGAACTTGTTCGTCCCGATCCGATGGGTCCCCAGGGCCTGGAGTCCCCAAGAGTAATCGGGTGTTTGCCCGGTGTAGGTAATGCCGGGCAAAAAATCCACCGTTCCCGACCCGAGGCGCATCGGATAGGGAAGAACCTGCACACCCATCGGAGTCCCATCTAAAGGCTGGAGATCGCCAGTCGGCAAACTGACTCCGAGATTCAAGTGAAACCGATGGGTCCCGATGCTGGGCGCTTCGACCGCCCACAGGCGCCAGAGCGTGGCCAGCTTGACGTCCCCGAACCCTCCAGACTCGGTTTGAAATTGTCCCCCTGGTCTGGTCACGTGATTCATGCTCTTCTCCACGTACGGGAGCATCGCCATCAGGGTGACCGTCTGATTGAATCCGTACATTGCGCTGAACATGTACATGTTCGTGGCCATATCGGTCGGCGCGATCGGGAACTGGCTCAGCACCTGTGCATCGGAAAGCGTCGAGGTGCCGGTTCGATTTTCATCCATGTCCATATGCATGTAGCGAAAGGACATCATGAATTCGCCTTCGTTGTGGGTGTGATCTTGCATCACACCGATTGGTGCATGGGAGTCCGGCCGCTCAGGCGTATAGAAGTTTCCGAGAGTCAGACGTTCCCCCTTCTTTTCGACCCGCTCCGCCAGCGACCGTTCAACCGGACCCAGGAACCCATCTAGCAACGCTGCCTTGGTTTGCTCATGTCCGGTTGAGAGCACGCTAATGAAGACCAGTGGGATGAGGACCTTTTTCATTCGAACAACATGCCCTATGTTCATAGGAACGAGCATCTCAATACCTCCTACGAATAAGGTTACTCAGGGATACATTCGAAACCCGTCGTAGACCGTCGGCTCTCTGCCTCGCCTGATCAGCCGGTGCACGTTGCGCGGCAACATCCTGCTAAGAGGACCGCTTTCCCCTTCTCTCCGAAAAAGGGAGGCCCTCCGGGAGACGCCCGTCTCGTCAACCACCTAAAGCTCAGGCGCAAGGGATAGAGACGCCTATGTCATGTGAAATCAATGCGGTACGGCGGAGGGTCGCGTGAGTGAGAAGACTGGACTAATAGGAGATCGGTTGAGGGAAAACCCCAGCAATCAGTGGCCACGAAAACAAGAAACGGAGGGAACAACGAAGAGTCGGCAGCTTGCAGAACCTGACCTGCGGCACACAGCCAGGCGCACAGAAGATCGGTATGCATTTTGGTACTCTGATGGCCGTCCTGATGATCGGCATGTAGAAGACCATGGGAAGACAGGACGTTTCCCAGAAAGAGCAGACACACCATCACCGTATTAGCCAGCACGAGACGAGACAGTTTGTTCGTACGTAGAAGAGTCACGACAGGAGGATCTCTGACTACATTTCACTGCTCACTGCCCGTATTCCATAATGTTAAGAAAGGCTCACTGCTTAAACAAGCCATTATTTCGCGGCCATCACGATCACTCTTCCACTCATGAGTCGATGCAGGATGCGGTCGCTCTGCTCGTCAAAACCCGTTGTTTTCTTGCCAGGTTCCTGACCCTCAGTTAGACTTTTTTTTACACACCCATGGCTCGAGCGCGCGCGGCGGAACAACAACGATCCCGATCGAAGACGACTCCACTCGAAGAGATCACGCTTGGAATCACAAAATTCCAAGAGGTTGTCGCCACCATCCACGACATCAGCCAAGAGGGATTCCCCTATCGCGATGCCGCCCAAAGTAAAGCCGAGCTGCAATTTCGTGAATGCCTTCGACAGACATTCGGCGAACGCTCCCAAGAATTTCAAACGCACCGGAATTTCAAAATTCGGACAGCGGACAAGGCCGACGTCGCACGAAGCCTCGCGGTCATTACGGGTCTGATCCACACCCTGGAAGACCGGAAACTTGAGCTCCAAGGACTGAAGCCGGCATCCAAGCCTGAACCACCGCCTGAGGCCCCTCTCAACAACACCGCACGCATGGCGCTGGTCCCGCCTACACCACCTGTTACCACGCAGGCTGCTCCGCCGATGACATTCGCGACAGCCATGCTCAAAGATGCAGGACCATCAAGTGCGCCAGCCACACCGATAGCTCACGCACAACCGGCCGACCCAAACCCGTTTACACCAACTCCGATACCGAATCACACAGCAACGGTAGAACCGGTATCGGCACCAACTCCAACACCAGTCCCTCCCCCAACACCGACAACAATGCCGACCGCCCCCGTTGCCGCTCCGATTATTGTCCCAACGCCCTCTCCTTTACCCGCGCCGGCACCACCTCCGGCTGCCCAACCAACGCTCTCGATGTCCACTCCACCAGTGGAGGCGGCGCCGGCACAACCAGAGCCTGTGCTGGCACAGACGGTCTCTGCGATATCGGCCCAACCGAATGTCAATGTACCAGCCCCGGCAGCACCAAGTCCGCCGACACGCGCCGAAGCCCATTTTTCTCTCGCGTCCACACCTCAGGACCCATCGTCCGACAGAAACTCGACTGGCCCAACCGGCTCAACCCCTCGCTCGATGGAACCCGGGGTGGACCAAGATCCGCTCCAGCTCGTGCGGAAAGTCTGTCTGCGCCTCCATTCCGTCGCCCGTCAACTACGCCTTCGCCGAGATTATCGGCCGACGCTTGAGATTGAGGACGATCATGACTTGCAGGACCTCTTGTGCGCATTGCTGAAGATGGAGTTCGACGAGGTGGCCACCGAGGAGTGGACTCCACCCTACACAGAGGGTACCCCACGGACGATGCTCCTCATCAACAGGGATCAAATCGCGGTCGTCGCCAAGAAGACTCGATCTGGATTGAGCGCGAAGGAACTGGCCGATCAGGTCACGGCGGACTCTGCCTATTACCGAGCCCAGGGACGAGGCTCGACCTTGTTTTGTTTCATGTACGACCCAGAGGGTCGCATCGGGAGCCCGAAGCGACTGGAGACCACCCTAACCAGCGTCAGCGAGCACTGCCGGGTCGAAGTGCTTGTTGCGCCAAAGTGAAGATCATGGCGAAATCAAACCTAAAAGCAGTCCCACCTTCCACATCCCCCTCAAAACCCGGCAAAGCTAGACCTGTATTGACAGGCCAGACTGACTTTGCTATAAAGCAGCCCACTTCCGGGACGATCCAGTATACGATTCACGGTCCGGCTCCCGGAGATCATCCTATGTCGGATCGGGCTTATGTGCTGATTAATGTACAGCCTGGACAGACGTCGGCGGTCGTTAACGCTCTCAAGGAAATTAAAGAGATCAAAACGATCGATCCTTGTTGGGGTAAGCCTGATATTATCGCTATCGTAGACATTCCCGACCAGGACGCACTGACCCAATTGGTTTTGAGCCGTATCCATCGTATAGATGGAGTGACGCAAACTGATACCCATCTCGTCTACCGTCTGAAGGAGGCCAGAACAAAATGATCCGAAAGGACTGTCTCGCCATTGTCGCCCTCACAGCATTTGCCTTTGGATGTAGCAGTGTTCAGCGCCCCGTCGAACCAGATGTCGTCGATGTGACGTTACCCGCCCCGGCGGATCAGGTCAGGGCTGCGGTCTCAAAAGTCCTGAAAGACGACAACTACGATGTAGATTGGAAGGACGGCGCTCAGCTGGACACCGGCTACCGTGGCGAGCAGCCCAGCATTTGGGATTGGCTGGTGAAGGGACGGTTTGGGGTTGTCAGGAGCCGTGCAGAAGCATCTGTGACTCCAGAAACAGACCGAACCACCAGGCTGCGCCTCCAAGTGTCGTCAGAGGGTAAACAAACCATGTTCGATGGTTGGGGGCCTACAGAACCACAGATTCCTCAAAGCGCTGAAAACAAGCTTCGTCTGATCAAGAACGAGTTGAAAATCGTTCCGAGCACCTACACGACGGAGACGTTTTACGGAGCGAAGAACTAACTAGGTCGGTTCTTTCTCCTCTGTCCCTTCTGCCTCCTCTCCTAGATCGAGGCCAAATCGCTCGGCCATTCGGTAGAGGGTTCGTCTGTCTATTCCGAGTATTTTTGCCGCCTTCACCTTATTCCTATTCGTTTCTTTGAGTACGCGAATCAGGTGTCTCTTCTCTACTTCCTCTAGGGTCAGAGAGACCTCATCGTGGGAATTGGTGAGCGGATGTCGTGTCTCGGTTTCCGTCAACGCTCCTTGGCGAATCCCTTTCGGCAAGTCTTCTGGGGTCAGGACGGGGCCATGACTCAAGGACACGGCACGCTCAATCACATTTTCAAGCTCTCGCACGTTGCCCGGCCACCGATAGTTGGTCAAGAGTGCCATCGTTTCTGGCAGGACCCCACACACCGCATGCTCTGTTCCCGCGGCACATTTCTGCAAGAAGTGATGCACCAGCATCGGAATATCTTCGCGCCGTTCAGCCAATGACGGCAACGTAATAGGAACGACTTTCAACCGATAGAAGAGATCATTCCGAAACTTTCCTTCTTTCACGAGCTGTTCAAGATCACGGTTGGTTGCGGCAATGATGCGAACATCGACTTTGGTGGAAGTCGTGCCCCCGACTCGGCGAACCTCTTGGTCTTGCATCACCCGCAACAGCTTCACTTGCAAGCCCTGGCCTAGTTCACCAATCTCATCGAGAAAGAGCGTTCCTTCATTGGCCGACTCAAAGAGCCCCATCTTGGTTCCCACCGCCCCGGTAAAGGCACCCTTTTCGTATCCGAACATCTCGGACTCCAACAGCGTATCGGGCAATGCCCCGCAATTGACGGGGATAAACGGCTTGTCACGACGCGGACCGTTCGTATGAATGGCCCGGGCGATGAGCTCTTTTCCGGTACCGCTCTCTCCTTGCAAGAGAACCGTGCTTTTGCCGTTGGCCACACGCGCCACCAGCTTGTAAACCTCCAACATCGCCGGACTGCTTCCCACTAACGAGGACCATTCCTCCTTGCTCTTCAGTTCCTGCCGAAACCGCGCATTCTCCCGAAGAAGTCGACAGTGATCCAGTCCTCGTTTGACGACCAGCTTGATGTCTTCTTTCTTAAAGGGTTTGGCTAGATAGTCATAGGCACCCTGCTTAATCGCTTCAATTGCGCCTTCGAGCGAACCAAATGCAGTCAACACCACAACCACAGTATTGGGATTCGTGCGTTTAAATTCTCGTAGGACCATCAGCCCATCCACGGCTCCCATACGAATATCGGTCAATACCAAATCGACCAGGCCTTGACGTCCACGCGCGATAACGGCCTCTCCACTGGGAAAAGCTTCTACGTGATGGCCTTCTTTCCTCAACGCCTCTGCCAAGAGCTCGCGTGCAACCGCATCGTCATCGGCTACCAGGATCGTCGCTGGCTGCATCACGCCCCCTCCGTCGAATGAGCCGGATCAGTTCGTTTCGCGGGTAACGTCATCGTCACAGTGGTCCCACGACCAACCTCGCTGGCCAGCTCCAGGCTCCCGCCATGAGCCACCACGGTCTCGCGGCTCAAGGATAGCCCCAAGCCGGTCCCCTTTCCAACTGCTTTAGTTGTAAAGAACGGCTCAAAGGCTTTTTCAGCATCAACCTCCGGCATCCCGCATCCTGTATCCTGAACCGCAAGAACCAGTACCAATGGAGATACCTGATCGGCAACTCTTGCCCCACACTCTTGCTCTGCCGCAGTAGCCTCGCGATCGAAAGCTGAGATGGTTACCACTCCTCCCTGAGGAGTAGCGACTAAGGCGTTCGTGAGGAGGTTCACCAAGACCTGATGAATCTTTTCCTTATCGGCCCAGACCAACGGCAAATCTTCAGGAGTTGAAACGGTTAGTGTGATCCCCTTGGCATGAAACGCCGGATCCATCAAGGTCGCCGCTGGGTCGACGACGTCTCCGACAGTACACCACTGAGGGTCCGGTTGACGCTGCCGAGTGGATGACAGCAAGTCCTGGATGATCCGCACCACTCGTGTGAGTTGCTCATCAATAATGGCGATCCGTTTCTTCATCTCCGTGGTCGCACCCGGCTCCTCTCCCAGCGCCTGGACATGCCACGCAATGGAGTGAAGCGGTGTGCCCACCTCATGAGCGACCGACGCGACCAGCTGACCGACCGCGGCTAACCGCTCCGATCTATTCAATTGATCTTTTGCCTGCACGAGCTGGGTATTGGCCTTGAGCAAATTCTCGGTTTCTTTAACTAGGGCCGCGCGCGCCGCCTCCTCCCGTGCCTTCCGCTCTTCCCAACTCACACCGAGGTAGGCCACGACCAGCAAGACGCCAACGACGACGCTCCGATTGATGACCGCCGCTTGAAATCGTCCTGGCTTCGTCGGCTGCAGCAGTCCCGAATAGGTTCCAGCCACACAGACCAACACGGTCACCAGCATGACGGTCCGACTTCGAAGGGTCGTGACCAACAAGATCGGGAGCACATACCCATACGCGACGACGACATTGGCGGGAGAAAACTGTTCGATGACCAGGATAAGGAGAAAGGACGCGGCGGCAATCCCAAGTGCGATACGGTCACGATGCGTCATGGTGATCATGACTTGACGCCGCTCCGCCGGCCGTCAGAACGCCTCAGCCAAGAAAAGGAATCACCTGCGGATTCGCCCACGGATATTCTCACACAGGAGGACGGACCACATGTAATTGGGTCGCAAATCGCTTGAATCGTGAGTCTTGGATCAGCCGTTCGACGGGCACGTCTAACTTCCGACACCAATTCGGATGCTGATCCAACGTGCCCGGAAGATTGGCTTGGGCACGGGCACCGATAATGTCCTCAATGTTCGCCAACACGATCCACGCGGGGCTGCAGGCCAAGTAGTGATGAACGGCCTCCATCAACTCGGTCGTCATCGTCGGAACTTGGCCTGGATCGTCTGAAACGCCGGGAGGCAGCAGTCCTTCTGACTTCAACGCCGCAAGAATACCGGCCTTCTCCCATTGTCGCCCAGACAGCATCGTGGTTTTGGCTTGCTCCGAAGGAAAGAGTCCGAGAGCGGATCGAGCCTCGATATCGACTCCTTCCCAATATCCACTGAGCGTCGCGAGATCATGGGTCGTGACGACGGCGAGCGCTTGAGCCGGATATTCAGACGGTGGCTTCCATGCTCCTGAATGAGTCCTTTCAAAGTACAAGACTCGATAGGACAGGACACCCGTCCTATCCAGACGCTCACGCACCCAATCCGGAACCGTTCCAAGATCTTCGCCGATCACCAGCGCCTTGGCCCGTACACTCTCCAACGCCAAGATCGCCAGAAGTTCTTCATCCCGGTAATGCACATACGTCCCCATCGAGGCAGGAAGACCCCGCGGGATCCAAAACAACCTAAAGAGCGCCATGACATGATCGAGTCGAATCGCGCCGCCATAGCGCAGGTTCTTCCGAAGCAAATCGATGACGTATTGATACCCACTCATGCGAAGTTGGAGCGGATCGAGCGGAGGAAGCCCCCAATTCTGTCCTTCTGGCGCAAATGCATCAGGAGGAGCCCCACAGTCGGCCTTCACTGCCAGCACATCCTGGAACCGCCATCCGTCGGCACCATAGCGATCGCTCCCCAAGGCCAGGTCGTGGTAGAACCCAATCGGCATCCCCGCCTCGTGCGCCTGCTTCGCCAAGGTCAGTAACTGATCGGCTGCCAACCACTGAAGATATTGAAAAAATCGGACTCGAGGCATATGTGTACGTCGAAACTCCCTTACCGCTTCCGATGTCGGGGTTTGGTAGGGCTCGGGCCAGTCTGCCCACGTCGCTGAGACGCCTTGCTCAGCTTGCCGCGATTCTTCCAATGCCTGAAACAACGTATAAGAGGTCAGCGATTCCCCTTCCCGCTCCACAAATCGATGGAAGGTCCACCCTCGCTCTGTCTTCGGTTTGAGCTCCGGCTCGTCCCCTTCAAAATGTTCTCGGAGAAACGTGCGATAGCACAGTTCGAGTACTTCTCGCTTGATCGCACCCACGGCATCGTACCCCACCAATGGGTTTCGTTTAGCCGCTTCAAGTCGAGCGCTGAACGACGGATCGTTCAGGCGAGCCTTCACCTCCGACGCCGTGTGATACTCGGCCACTTGCTCGACGTCGATATAGAGATCGTTCAAAAATAGGCGGCTTGATGGCGAATAGGGGCTGATGTGATAGGGCGTGGTGTTCTTCAGTGCATGGAGCGGGTTGAGTCCGATGACTGCCGCGCCCAACTGACGCCCAGCCCATTCCACGATAGTGGCAAGATCTCGAAAATCGCCGACCCCCCAATTCTGATCACTCCGTAGCGAATACAACTGCAGGGCAAGGCCCCACCACCGAGCACCCTGCTCAAGCTCCGCAGGCACGTAACAGCGCTCAGGCGCCACGATGAAACGGCACGTTGCATCAACCGTCGCGGCGCCTGCTTTGGCCCATGCCTTCACCGTGTGATACCCGATCGGCAGATCCGGTGGAACCCTCAAAGCCACGCGGACAAACCGACGGCCGTGAATCGTGCGGATCTCTTCAATGTGAATTCCAGGCCCCTCTATTTCCTCACGCGGCTTTGTTTCGGACTCGAGTTGGAGAGACCAGCGCACTTGCAGCCCCCCATCATCGTTATCTTCGCATGGGATATGAAACGACCATGTCCCAGCCTCACATCCCGCACGAATCACCTGGACCGGTTCACAGCCTCGCAGCCAGGGACGGTTGTCCCAGGCCGTGAGTTCTTCGACCAGCTCCTCACGGGTGCCGGCTCGGAATTCCATTGCAGATAGAATCGCCCGACGCGTCTCATCCGTCGTTACATGCTGTGTGCCGGCAATGTCATAGTAATCGGCGACGATCCCCGCCCGATCGGCCAACATACGTAGAAGATCGCTTTCAGAGTGGTCGTCCATGGTTGGGAGTGTGCGTGACGGGCTACGTTAAGTCAAGGTATTGTAACGTCATTCATCTCACCTGACCAATCTTAGTTCACAGTCTGTAAACTCCCCGTCGAGCGAGCGAGATGAATTCTGGCGGCGTTGAGTTGAAAGAGCGCATTCACGAGATTTTCCCTGGCGCGCGCCACAGCCGAAAGTCCATTGGTCAGTTCAAAATGACTGGCGGACGTGATGACAGCATAGCGTTCACGGGCGAGAGCCAGCTCCTTCATCGCCATGTCAAGACCAACCTGCGCGATCGAGATCTGTTCTTTCGCGGCCGTAATGGAGGCCAGCGCATCATGCACTTCCATCCGTACTTGATTGAGGACCGATTTCATACGGAGTGTCTCTTGCTGCAACTGGCTGCGGGCTTGCGCGATGCGGCCTTCGCGCTGTGCACCATCGAAGATGGGTATCTGGAGAGTCAACGCCATGTTGTACGTATCCAGCGAGTTGTTCCAGCGATTACCGATGAGGCCATACTCTCCCTGCGCGACTAACGATGGTACTCGTTCGCCAGTGATGGATGAGTAGGTCAACTCCGACGCCTTCACGCGAGTGAGTTGGGCCTGAACCTCCGGTCTATGGCTCAAGGCACTATCCACCGCCTCCCCTGGCGTCGGCACATCCGGAATGTTGCTCCGCCACTCATCGATCAACGTGATCGAGCTGTTTATGGGAAGCGCCAGCAGATTGATCAGGTTCAGTTTGGCATGATCGAGAGCGTAGCGCGTTGATACGCTTTGTTGCTGCTCCGCAGCCAGTTGCGCCTCGAGTCGGGCAAGATCGAGTCTCGTGGCCACTCCTCCACGCTGCCGCTGCTGCACAGTGGCGAGCAACTCATTCATCACCCGCTGATTGGCCTCATGCATCGCGACCATAGCCATCGCTCGCAATCCTTCCATATAGGCTAGGCCCACACTGGCCATCGTGTCCAACGTGCGCACATCCGATTCCCGTTCGGTCACGTGCAACGATTCCCTGGAAGCTCTCCAGCGTTGAATTAAGCTGAGGCTGAACACATTTTGTGTGGCACTGATTCTGGTATCAAAGATACTGAATGGATCGGTCCGTACGGGAGAGAGTCCGATCGTTCCGAGGAATTGGGTTTGCCTGGTCTGCCGAACATTGGCGGAAAGATTGGGAAGCATCGCGCCTAACTGCGTCTGCACCTGGCCCTGCGCCTCTTGGATGCGCTCCTTGTAGAGCAGGACATCCGGATTGTTCTGAGCTGCGGCGCTCAAGGCCCCTTTTAGGGTAAGCTGCAGAGGGGGCGAGGCAGATGGGAGGGACGGCTGAATGGCCTCTCGGCTTGAGGTTTCGGCCGGCACCGCATCAGTGACCGCCACGCTGCTAGCTAACAGGTACACACCGAGCAAGACGGGCCAGCGTGTCATCCAATTACCGCTCTCTCAGACTTTCACTCATGGACTTCAGCAACGGACTTAACAAATACTCGATGATCCGTCGCTGACCCGTCTTGATCTCGACCGTCACCGCCATCCCAGGCGAAAGATTGACCTGCTTCCCTTCAATCTGCATCGATCCTCGATCCAGACTGACTCTGGTAGGATAGACCAGACCAACTTTTTCAATGGCGGCCGCGTCATCCGAAACCGTGACCACGTGACCAGGAATGGTGCCGTAGAGCGTGAATTGAAAGGTTTCGACTTTTATCTCCACCTCCTGCCCTTGCCGCACAAACCCTCGATCTTTGTTTTCGACCTGGGCCTCCACTTCGACCGGCTTATCCTTCGGCACGACAATCAACAACTGCTGAGCCGGTGTGACCACCCCACCAACCGTATGCACAGCCAATTGCTGCACCACCCCGTCGATTGGCGTCACCAACTTCTGCAACCCGGCCTTTTGATCAGCCTTCGTGACCTCTTGGGCAAGAGAGGCGGCTTTGGTTTCGAGTGTGGACAGCTCCGCCTGCTTCGTCTGTTGAAATTCTGAGAGCATGGCTCGGTACTGGGTTTCGGCCTCTGCGAGCGCCGCTCGATCTTGTTGAAGTTTCTTTTTTTGGCCGGCTAATTCCTGTGCCTTGTCGATTCGCTGGCCTTCCGCCTGGAGGAAATCCATCTTGGTCACGGCCCCATGATCAAGCAGCTGTTTGTAGGCTTCGGCTCGTTCGGCCTCCATCGGCACCGTCGCTTCTAAGCGACGAAGATTCTCCTTGGTCTGGCCGACGACGGCCCGACGTTGATCAACGAGATGTTGAGCCGCGGCGACCTTGGCGTGGTACTCAGCCAGTTGGTCTCGCAGCAACTGCTGCTGCAACAGGACGGACGCTTCTTCTGCGTCCGGAGGCGCTTCAAACGTGGCTTGGTCTTGAATGAGGGCTCGCAGGCGAGCGGCTTCGACTTTGGCCGCACGATACTCATTGACCGCTCGTGCTCGGTCGGCGACGTTCAGCGTCGAATCAAGCTCGATCAGGACATCGCCCTGCTTCACCGGCTGTCCGTCCTGCACACGAATGGCAGCGATGACCCCAACTTCGTAGGGTTGAATGACCTTGGAATAGCCGCTGGGAATGATCTTGCCCTTCGCCGTCGCGACGATGTCGATTCTTCCGAGCGTCGCCCAGAGGACACCGGCGGTGAACGCCGCCAAGATGGTCCAGAGCAAGGCGCGCCCGATCGGTGAGGGAGGCGCCTGTTGGATCTCCAGCACAGCCGGAAGAAACTCGGTGGCACGCGCACCAAACGTGGTATTTCCTAATGGCCGGCCTGATTCAGTCTGCCAGGCTGCTTTCCAGACCGTCCAATGCCGAGCTATGGCCCCGAATGCCATTCGTCTCTCCCTCCACGCGTTTATGCTTGTTCCCTAGGCAGCTTGATGCGCGTGCAACCTAGCATAAAACCCGCTGTGGCGCAGCAGATCGTCATGCGATCCCTGTTCGACGACTTCTCCCCTCTCAATGACATAGATGCGGTGGGCCTGCCGTACCGTACTCAACCGATGGGCGATCATGAACACTGTCCGCCCCTCGCTGATCTGGGCCAAGTTCTGCTGAATCACTGCCTCGGACTCATAGTCCAGCGCACTGGTCGCCTCATCAAAGATGATAATGCGTGGATTCGCGACCAACGCCCGGGCAATGGCGATCCGTTGGCGCTGCCCGCCCGACAAGGTGCAGCCATGTTCTCCGATCACGGTGTCGTACCCCTCCGTCAATTCCATGATAAAGTCGTGAGCCCCGGCTAACTGTGCAGACTGGATCACTCGCTCCATCGCTAACCCAGGATCCGTCAGCGCAATGTTCTCTCGTACTGAGGCATTGAACAGGAAGTTCTCTTGCAGCACGACTCCGACTTGCCTGCGCAGCCAAGCCGGGTCGACCTGCATCACGTCCACTCCGTCGATCACAATTCTCCCGCGCTCGGGCACGTACAGACACTGCATCAGCTTGGCGATTGTGCTCTTCCCCGACCCGGACCGTCCGACGATGCCGACGATCTGGCCTGGTTCCACCGCGAACGACACCTTCCTGAGGATCTCCGGGCCATCGGGTCGATAGCGAAAGACGACGTCCTCAAACCGGACCTGTCCTTTCACGTGTGGAAGGGTCGTCCGATTGGGATTATACGAAGGCTCCGGTTGTGTATTGAGCACATCACCCAGTCGTTGGACCGAAATCCCGACCTGTTGAAATTCTTGCCAGAGGTTCACCAAACGGAGAAGCGGCCCGGTCACCTGTGCAGACAACATATTGAACGCGATCAACTGCCCGATGCTGAGATCGCCATCGATCACCCGATACGCACCCACCCACAAGACAGCCACAGTGGTGACCTTTTGAACACAGGTGGCTGAATGTCCGGCAATGGTGATCAGGCTGGTTGCCCGGAAACTCGCCCGCACATACCCGGCCAGCTGTTCCTCCCATTTCCGCAACAACGGCGGCTCCACCGCCAGAGCCTTGACTGTCTGAACCCCGCTGACGGCCTCGACCAAGAACGCTTGATTCTCCGCGCCTCGATTGAATTTGTCATGCAACCGAGTCCGGATTGCCGGCGTGATGGCCACGGATAACAGCGCATAGATCGGCAATGACGCCAGCACGATGAGCGTGAGCGTGGAGCTGTAGAACCACATCACCGTCAAGAAGACGGCGGTAAAGACAACGTCCAACAGCACCGTGACCGAATGGCTGGTTAAGAACTGACGAATCTGCTCCAGTTCGCGCACCCGCGCGACCGTGTCGCCGACTCGCCTGGCTTCAAAATAGGACAGCGGGAGCGTCAAAATATGGCGAAAGAGCTGGGCCCCGAGGGTGACATCGATGCGATTCGTCGTATGGGACAACAGATACGTCCGAAGGCCCCCAAGCATGGCCTCGAAGACTGCCAGCACGATCATGCCGATGGCCACGACATGCAGTGTCGTAAACCCTTTATGAACCAAGACCTTATCGATGACCACTTGCGTAAACAACGGGGTCAAGAGCGCGAAGAGCTGGAGAAACAACGAGGCCATCAAGACTTCTCCGAAAAACTTTCGATACTTGACGATGGCCGGTATAAACCACGTGAAGTCAAATTTGAGGTCTTGTACCCGAACATTGACCCGCTTGGTGAACAGCAGCAGGTCCCCCGTCCAAATCATTTCGAACCGCTCACGAGACAACACGAGCGGCCGGGTCTCATCGCCATGCTGGACCAACACTTTTTCGCCTTGAACTTTTGCCACCACGAGATACCGCCCATCCACCAGCTTCGCCATCGCGGGTAAGGGCATACCACTTAGCTTGTCCCACTTGGTTTTGACCACACCAGCTTTGAGCCCGACATGCTTGGCGGCACGAAGGAGATCGGTATCGGAGAGCGCTTGTCCCGACTGAGTAAACAGGTGCTGGAGCTGCGAACCATTGGCAGGAAGATCATGAAACCGGGCGAGAATCAGGAGGCAGATCAGTCCCGTGTCTGTGAGATCTGGTGGAGTCTCTTCCCTGACGGAATCAGACTCAGGAGAACCCTGAGCGGCCTGCGCTGACATGCCGCCATCTTAGGATATGGATGACGGATGGCCAAATGAATTGACGATTATACGCAGTAGCCCTTACCGGTTAGCTATCAACCGGACCATGGCCGATGTCACCGATCATGGAGAGAGGCACGCGGGTTACCCAAGATAGCGCCCATACAGAAACGCCACAAACTGTTTGGCACCCCGCATACGGTTCTTGACGTTTTCGTCAGAGACACCGCCCTGTCGCAGTTGCTGTTCAAACCTGGCCAGAGCATCCCTGAGCTCTTTTCGCAATTCTCTCTCGATCACCTTATCCAGTACGCTCGGCATGATTGTCCTCCCCAATTAGTTGGAAACGCTCTGGCTTGCATGGTTGTTGATACCTGCAATAGAATTCGGATTCTACAGAAATTCCTGAAGAAAGGCAGTCTTAAATTGGATCACCACCCTGAGGGTCATGACGAGACGCGCCTGACATAAAACAACGTGAGGCCTGATTTCACTCTGGCCTTTGGGAGAATCGTCTTGTGCATGAGAAAGGGTGGAAGTGATGCGACCGGTTGATCCCAGCAAAGCTCCCACCCTTCCCCGCTCAACAACCGACGCAATTCGGTAGGTCCGACGACAAAGGCATGACCACGTGGTCGTATCCTGTGCCTCAATCGGGCTATCATCGACAGAACATGGGCGGGGGAACCAAACGAATCGTACGGGAGCCAGCAATAGGCCAGATCATATACTTCTCGATCTACTCTCGCTTCTTCAGCGGTATCCGCCAAAATCATTCGAATTCGATGCAACCAATCCCACCTCTTCACCGCGGCACACTGCGTCCAGATCTGCTGAGCCTGACGTTGTGCGTAGGCCACATGTCGGATATCAACCGTATAGTCACGAGGCCGATCGAAGAGGATGCAGGTCGTAATCGCGGCATCCCCGTTGTCGATGAGGACGCGTTCAGCCTGTGATCGTAACCGACCAATTTCTCGGTCCTGCTCTCCCAGATCGTCTAGATAATCCGCAACCAACGGCTGAGCGGCCAACTCACCGATCTCACTTTCATCTTCCGGATACAGCGGTACTGCACCGAACGCCTCGGTAGGATCAATCTCAGGAATCCCCTGCACGAAGACGGTTCGCCAATCCACAGGGCTGAGCTGCTGGCCAACAGTGGACGTCTGCACGACCTGAAGTCCCGTCGCCAACGAGACTCTCGTTTCCCTCTCACGGTCCTTCAAGATCAACTGTGCTCCCTGGACATGGAAGCAGCGATCTAGTGGACACACCTGACGCTCTCTTGAACTCATGTATGACAGGCCGGTAGGGTCGTCTTTGAGCGTGACTTTTTGAACCACTCCGTCCTTGACCGTCAGACAGACCCCCTGATGGTCATCAATGTACCGCATGGGATAGCGCTGAGTTGGCACCCACACCATGGCGAAGGATTTTGAGGGATTCATGAACTCTACGAGTGGGTCACCGCCTGTCGACGGCTTGGGATCAAAAAAGCTGCTGAATAGACGAAAGGCCGCCTCGGAAGGATAGGTGGGAATTCCTCGATATTGTAATGATCTTGGAACCGCCCGATCCTTGTTCTGGTCGTCGTAGAGTCCTCGAATGAGTTCGAATACTGCTGAACCAGTTCCTGGCAAGAGCGACTTGAACAGCTCGACCACCGGGAGAAAATCGATCCGGTCCCAATGCATGGCCCCCATACATGACATGAACCGCGCCTGCTCGAATCCGCCGTCATCGAGCACGTACAGTGCGTCTTTACGCTGCCGAATCGTCGCCGTCCCGTGAGAATCGATACTGAAGTCTTCATCCTGATAGAACCACCGCACTTCTTCGATGGGGACTCGCAGCACCCCGGCTGCCATGGCGCGAAGATCATCGGGAGTGATCCGCTGCCAATTGGGCCTCGCCGCAAGATTCACCTTCGTCTCATGGACCAATCCGCCTGGTTTGATTCCAACCCACCGGCCCCAATCCAGTCGAACTCGTGCACGCGTCAGCGAAACTACGCCGGTCCCATTCACTTCCCATTCACACTCATGTAACGGATGACCAGCAGGATCGGTCGCGAGGAATCGTCGCCCATCAGGCCGATAAAAGACGAGGTGCCCGGTGGGAAGAGTTTCGACACGACCGCCGTTCCGGTCGAAATGTTCAGCGAGTGTGCGAGTAGAATGAAACCGAAGATGGCCAGGCGTGTTCAGGGCGGTTGCGAGAGCATCCGAAGGCATTTATTCGCGCAGTTGACCGTTGCCCAACACAATGAATTTTGAGCAGGTGAGCTCTTCCAATCCCATGGGGCCTCTGGCATGAATCCGCGAGGTACTGATACCGATTTCGGCTCCAAGACCGAACTGATAGCCATCGTTCAGTCGAGTGGAGGCGTTCACCAGCACGGCACCGGCATCGATTTCTTTGAGAAATCGCATTGCGCGTCCGTAGTCCCTCGTCACAATCGCCTCTGTATGCCGCGATCCATACTGCGCAATGTGCTCCATCGCTTCATCCATGTTCTTCACAATCTTCACGGCAAGGATGAGATCGAGAAACTCTTTCCCATAATCCTGTTCGCTCGCCGGCTTGGCATCGGCGACCAACTGGCAGGTTTTGGGGCAACCGCGCAGCTCGACGTTTCCAGCCTTGAGACGTACCCCAAGTTTTGGCAGCAGCGTTCTCGCCATCGACTGGTGAACCAATAAGGTTTCCATCGCGTTACAGGTAGAAGGCCGCTGCACTTTGGCATTGACGCAGATCGCTTCAGCCATCGCCGGGTCGGCTTCGGCATCGACATAGACATGGCACACGCCCGCGTCGTGCTTGACGACCGGAATCGTTGAATGTTCCGCAATGAGTTTCATCAACGACTCTCCGCCTCGTGGAATGATCAAGTCGATGAAACGGTCCTGCTTCAGCAGCACAGGGACCAGCTCTCGCTCCGCGCGCTCGATAAAGCTAATGGCACCGGAGGGAACACCCGCCTTCTCTGACGCCTCAGAGAGAATCCTGGCAATCATGGTATTCGAGTGAATCGCCTCGCTTCCTCCGCGCAAGACACAGACGTTGCCAGATTTCAAACAGAGCGCTGCCGAATCAGCTGTCACATTCGGACGGGACTCATAAATGATCCCGATCACACCGATGGGCACGCGGACGCGCCCGACTTGCATTCCATTGGGCCTCGTCCACATGGTTGCCATCATTCCCACCGGATCGGGCAACTTCTCCACTTCACGAATGCCGGCAGCCATCTCTCCAATCCGTTTCTCCGTCAGCCGTAACCGGTCTGCCATAGCCTTTTTCTCAGGGGCCGTACCGAACGCAGCAAGGTCCAGTTCATTGGCAGTGAGCAATTCGTCGGACTTCGCTTCCAGCGCCTCCGCCATCGCGAGCAACGCATAATTCTTGGCCGACGTGGAGAGTGACGCCAACCGCCTCGTTGCCCCTTGGGCCTTGGAAACCAGCTCCAGCACATACTCCGGCATGGGAAGCGCCTTAGATGCTTCGCTCTTCTGATCCAGAACGGTGCTCTCGAACGATTCCATACCTCTCCTCAAGGATTCATCTGATTGGGAACAATGCTGACAATACCGTGCAGGTTACAAATGAGGCAAAGCCCTACAAACCCTGCAGAACATGTCAGACTCTCTCACCGCACCAGCTCAGGCTGGCCAAGAACCTTCTGAAAATATTGGACGGTGTTTAACAGAGCATCTTCCAGTTCGACTTTCGGCTCCCACTTTAGCAGCATCTTTGCGAGGGTGATATCCGGTCGCCTGACTTTTGGATCGTCAGCCGGCAACGAATGATGTGTGATTTCACTCGATGAATGCGTTAACTTGAGAATCACCTTGGCAATTTCCAGCACCGTGAGCTCCCTCGGATTCCCAATATTGACAGGGTCATGAACGCTACGAGCTAGAGCAATCTCTTGTTTGGTAAAAAACGATTTTCGATCCGTCCGCTGCTCTACCGTCTTGTCAGAGTCTACAAAAAGGAGTGCGATGATGCCGCGGACGAGGTCATCGACATAACAAAAACTTCTGGTCTGCGTTCCATCACCATAAACCGTAAGTGACTTTCCTTGAAGAGCCTGGACAATGAAATTGGACACCACGCGCCCATCATTGGGCCTCATCCGCGGGCCAAAGGTATTGAAAATGCGAACAATCCGTGTATCCAGGCCATGATACCGGTGATAGGCCATGGTCATCGCTTCAGCGAAGCGCTTGGCCTCATCATACACACCACGCGGACTGATGGGATTGACATTCCCCCAATACGATTCAGGTTGTGGGTTCACAAGCGGGTCTCCATAGACCTCTGATGTACTCGCCAATAGAAAGCGAGCGCCCTTCGCCTTCGCCAACCCCAATGCCTTATGCGTTCCTAATCCTCCCACCTTCAGCGTGGCGATGGGCATATCAAGATAATCTTGTGGGCTTGCAGGAGAGGCAAAATGCATGACCGCATCGAGATGACCCTCGACATGAACGTAGTCACAGACGTTGTACTTCACGAATGTAAATCGCTCGTTTCCCATCAAATGGGAAACGTTCTCTACCTTCCCCGTACTGAGATTGTCCATAGTGATAACATGATGCCCTTGGCTCACAAGCGATTCGGCGAGATGGCTCCCAAGAAACCCAGCCCCGCCAGTGATCAAAATACGCATATCTTGTACCTCTTAAAATTTTGACGAGTCCATGCCAAGCCACGCAGGAGCAACGGAAAACTTTTTTCGGATTAACAGTGTATTCTAACCGAGTTGGTTTGACAGTAGCAATCTCTTCCTACCCAAACCGAGTCTTGGTCAAGGCCTCTCTGCTGAATAACACGTCCAATTCGGTTTGAGGTTCAGTCGGGAGAAGAGAGGAACCGTCGCCCTTTTCACTCCGGTACCATACTCTTCTGTAAATTCCATTATTTATCCGATCCTAAGGAGCGGACTCGGATAGCCCAATCAATGGGTCGGGAGTCTCTGGTGGCACATCGACGTCCGGCATTGGAAGCGAGTCGATGGAATCTATGCCTTGGTCTTGCACATCCAATGATTCCTCCGCGGGGACAGAATCGGGAGCCACCCCTTCTCCTTGGCCCATCGGTTGAGTCGGTATAGCTGGCTGTCCTGGTCCCGACGTCACAACGGATCCAGCTCCCGCTGCCATGGATGGGTTGGGATATTGGAAGGCCCAATCAAAGTAGGTAGGTGTTCCCTGGAAGTGACGAACGGCGAGTGGAAAGTTGCTCTGCTTGATCGGCCTCTCCCGGCTTTTACTCCGCACTCCCATAATACCTCCAGTCGGGGCACGAATGAGTTGCCACTCACCCCTTCCTACCGGATCAAAATAGACCTTCCTGAGAAACGGTTTGGGTGGCTTCGTCAGTTCGGCAAGCGACTGGGGGTATACCTCGCCAGGCATGACTCTCCCGGCTTTTCTGTTGGCCGAGTACAGTGCCAACGCCGTTTGAATTTCGATCCCCTTGGCCAATAAATCAGCTTCCAACTCCCGCTGAACAATTACCTTCCACTGCCGAGCCGTCATCGTCATCGTCAGACCTATGACGGTGATGGCGAGCATGACCATAAGGTAGGAGAATCCGGCTTCCCGCCGTCTCAGAGAGGACACGATACCCTGCATCACCTCTCACTCCTGCTCCACGGTGTCATCCGACAACTGCACAGTTTTTTCCATCCGGGTATCGGTATCACGCATGGTCACGCTCTCGGCCGTGATTGATCGGAGAATCAGATGATCGTCAACGCGGTCTCCTACTTGGAGCATCATCACCTCATCGTCTTTACTCAGCAGAGCCATATCCTTGCGTTTCTGCCGCCCCTCGCCGACGTGTAAAAATCCCAGATATTTGTACTGTGTCGGTTCCTCTACCTGTTCGGCACCGTTCTCCTCCAAAACCGAACCTTGCTGCTCCTCCGGCACCGTGTCTTTGCTGAGAGGAAGTGAGCCATCAGGACGAGGTATCGCAAAAATATTCCGAGGTGCCGTGAACTCTGCCTCACGATGAACGCTCGCCGAGGCAAGAAGTTCCACCTGTACACGCCTGCTGGGTCCGGTAGCCGCGGCCTGTTCTCCTGAAGCAGGAAGGCCCGTGATATTCGTGAGCGGCACATGCAGCGGCTCCTCCATAAAATGCCATTGCCAAGCTGCCAATCCAACCCAGACAAGAATCACTGAGGATGCCAAAACCACCTTCTTTCTAGGCTCCATGGCTATTGCCCCACGTCCGACAGGATGGGCCTCTCCGAATCTGTACGAAGATACGTCGCAATTTTGACATTGAAGGTCAAGATGTCATCTTGTGCACCTCCAGATCGACTGAGCTCCAAATCCTCTATGAACAACAACTCATCCGCTGTCTCCAAGTTATGAATGAACCGGCGGAGATCCTCATAGCGTCCGCTCATTGGTCCCTGGAGCAATCCTTTGCTCGTATTAGCAACGGACGTCGGTTCGGTCCGATACGACAGGGCCGGCATGGTGACTCGATCACGCTTCGCTTCTTCCGAAATCCCCAGTGCCAAGGGAGCAAAATCCCGTTCGTCTGGCAACAAGGCCCACACTTCAGTCAGATCTTTTTGTGCTTTTCTAGCCTCTCGGTGCTGAAGTAACGACTGCCGCGTTGCGACCCAATCCTTCTCTAATCGATCTCGTGTCGACAGAAGACCGGCTAACCCAACATCTTGCACAACGAACAACATGACCAGAAGGCTCACGACGACACTCATCCAAGGAAGCAATGGTGCGAAAGGATGCCGCAGCACGACAATCAGACGCTCTTTCATCCCTTACACTCCATCCTGGTGATACTGTACAGTGACATCAAATTCCACCAACCCATTGGGGCCGGCACGATGTTGCGCGAGTATTGGATCGTTAAACATCGCATGATCCTGAAGCCCTACGGTGAATGCCGTGATGTCCTCCAACGTCATGGCGGTCCCGGTTACTCGAACCATTGTCCCCGCTTGATCAAGGCGCACACTGCTCAGCGCCAGACGTGAAGGGACGGCCTGCTCTAATTCTGTCAGAAACTTTGTCCACGAAAATGTTCTTTTTTGAAGAAGTTGGTTGGCCAATTCGATCTCGAAAGACAGACGACTTACTGCCTGATCCGATAAATCAACCCGTTCACGCGTTGCCTCCGCAATGAAGTCAAGGTCCTGCTGCCGGACTCGCTTTAACTGATCTTCGATCGTTCGACACTCTTGATACGTCGCCATGGCTTGCGCGAGATTCCAGAGTATGTCAGACACAAGGAGGATACAGCTCCCTATCAACAGAAGACGGAGGGGGGCCACAGCAGAGCGGTATCGGCTGCATAGATTGACCTGAAAGTGTTCGCCACCGCCTTTCAGCCAGTTAAACTTCAATGGTTTGAGAAATGCGTTCATTCCAATAGGCATCCCACAACATTATGGCAATCCTGCCAACGCTGCCAATGATGTCATCCCTCGATGGTTTTCTTTTGCCACCCAGCCGAGCGTCTCAACCGACTTCCAATGCAGTTGCTCGGCCGAAAGTTGAAGTTCGTCCTCAATCTGTTCCTGAAAGGTTGAAACCTCCCCCTCTGCACAGATCACGGCTTGATCGACGGTCACAGAAGGGTGCCGCTGATGACAGACTTCCAGCGACGCACTGCACTCTTCTAGCACCCTCTGTAGCAGCTCGGGCTTGCTCCGGAGGTCGGACACGTCTTCGCCCAAGAGTTTGCATCGGTAAAATAGCGGGTATCCTCGACGGCACACGATTATAGTCAGCGCTCGGTCGGACAAATTGACCCACAGAATGGTGCGGTGCAACCACTTCGACCTATCTGACACACGCCTCCAAAGATTGAGCAACCTGAGGCTTGTCATACCGATATCGTATGGAATCAATCCAACAGATTCGCAGAGCGATTCATACTGTTGGAGCACCGATTCCTGGATCGATGCCGTCAACACTGTGTGGCCTCCGGATGGGTTCGATTCTTGATCGCGAAAGACTTGGAACACAATCTTGGCTCCGTTGAGCGGGAATAGCTGCTCCTGCCCCAACCGCCACCGAATGAGGTTCTCTCGCTCCTCGCGCTGAGTGGGAATCTGTTCAAAGTGAAGCACCGCCGCTCTCACTGCAGAATCTGGAAGCAGGACGGTGATTCGTCGAGGAACAACCGAACGGGCAGCCCCGCCCGCTCCCCTGGCAGTTCCTTTTGAATTGGTTAGATTCAGGATGTGATCGGCTAACGCCGAAAGGTTAGACAAATTGAGGCCCATCGGGGAGGGGCTGATCATGTCGTTCGGAAGCGAGGACATGGAACACCTGCGCCGACGTTGTCCACGCCAGCCTCGTCCACTCTCAGCCCACGCGAGTGAGTCGGTTCCGAATTTCAGACAATACTGGGGCCTACTGCTCCACCAGTCCCAGATCATATCATCCCTCTTCGCTGAAGGTTACACGATTGACCTCGCGAAGCGACGTCTCCCCATTCAACATCTTCTTGAGTGCCGATTGCCGAAGCGTGATCATCCCGTCCGTCACCGCTCGATACCGAATCTCCGACAGCGGCCGTTCCGCATGAATCATCTCCTTGATCTCATCCGTTAAATCGAGAAATTCCGTGATGCATTTTCTTCCCCGGTATCCGGTCCCGTGGCATTGTGGACATCCCTTCCCCTCATAGAACGGCGTATCTTTGTACTGTTCGTAATCCAATCCTGACTCCTCAATGAGGACTTGTTGAGCTTCTACTGCTGTCCGACAGGACGGACATAAGATTCGGACCAGCCTCTGCGCCAACACGCAGTTGAGCGCGGCCAAGAAATTATAGGTATCAATCCCCATCGACGCGAATCGCCCGATCACATCAAACACATTGTTCGCGTGAACGGTCGTCAAGACGAGATGGCCTGTCAGAGCTGATTGAATAGCGATCTGCGCGGTCTCAGGATCTCGAATTTCGCCGACCATGATCTTGTCCGGGTCATGGCGCAGGATGGACCGCAGGCCTCGGGCAAACGTCAGCCCCTTCTTTTCATTGACAGGAATCTGCACCACCCCTGGAAACTGGTATTCAACTGGATCTTCAATTGTGATGAGTTTGTCTTCGAGCGTGTTCATTTCGGAGATGGCCGCATACAAGGTCGTGGTCTTTCCGCTTCCGGTCGGCCCGGTCACCAATACCATGCCGTATGGTCGAGTGATCGCTCGACGAAACCGCTTCAGATCTTCCGGGTTAAAACCGAGCCGTTCCAGCTTCAAGGCTGACACTCCGGTCGCGATGGAATCCCGATCGAGTATTCTGATGACGACCGACTCACCAAACACGCTTGGCAGGATGGACACGCGGAAATCCACTGTCTTCCGATCCAGTCTCATACGAAAACTTCCGTCTTGAGGTACTCGACGCTCGGCAATGTCCAGCTCCGACATAACCTTCAGGCGAGAGACCAAGGGAGCATGCAATCGAATGTCCAATGGTTCCATGGCTGGAATCAGAATGCCGTCGACACGAAGCTTTACTTTCGTTGAACGGTCGGCCGCCTCAATGTGGATATCGCTGGCGCGACGTTGCATCGCACTGAGCAAGATCGAGTCCAGTAATTTGACTGCAGGACTTTGATCTTCGCCGGCCTGATCGAGCGCAGGGATTTCTTCTCCTCGATCATCTTCTTTCACGAGAACCGATCGATATTCCGCTTCGAGCTCACGCAGCGCGTGACTCGATCCTTCACTACGTTCCAGTGCGGCCAGAATTGCGCTCTTGGAGCTGACAACTCGATCCAGCGGCTTCTGAATCATGAGTTCCAACTCATCAAGCGCTAACAGATTTTGAGGGTCTGCAATGGCAATCGTCAGTATGCCTGAATGCTCGGCGATAGGCACAAAGGGAACGCGCTGCATGAGTTTGACGGACATAGCCTCGAAATATCGAGGATCGACGCGAAAATCGACGAGTGCGTCGTACGGAAGGTCGTACCGTGTAGCCAAGGCCTGGGCCAACTGGTCTTCTGAGAGGAGCCCTTCAGCGACTAGCGTTTGCCCCAATGTTGCGGGTACTTGGTTCAATCGACGGAGAACCTCGTCAACAGCTTGCTTGTCGACCAAGCCCTGCCTTACCACCACGTCTGCCAGGGAAGGACGAACAAGGCTACCTGGCATGAGAAACCTCCCTCACCAGCCGCCCTGTTGGTTCACCGTCTGACGCACGCATCTCTAGCCTCCGACCGTTCCAGCCATCTGAAAGACCGGTAGATACATCACGATGACGATCCCACCGACCATTACTCCCATGATGAGTAGGAGAGCCGGTTCGATCCATGTGGTGAGCGTGGCAAGCCTGGTATCAAGGTCCCCCTCATAGAACTCTGCAATATCTCTCAGCATCGCATCCAGGGAACCGGTTTCCTCCCCCACCGCGAGCATCTCGATCGCAAGTCTAGGAAGGACCTTCGGCCGGTCCAACGCCTTCGCGAGCGTCGCCCCTTCACGAATCTCATCGACAGCCGGCGCCAGCTGTTGCGAAACAAACTGGTTTGAAACCGCCGTTCGCGCGCTGTAGAGCGCATCCACAAGCGGAGTCCCACCGCCGAGAATCGTTCCCAACGTTCTCGCAAGTTGGACGGTATTGTGTTGGACAATAATCTGACCCACCAGGGGAAGTTTCAGAGAAAGGCGATCGATCGACACACGCCCTGCCGATGTCTTGTAGTACGCTCGTGTGCCCAACAAGGTGGCCCCGACGACAGCCACTGCCGGAATAGCCCATGCCTCAGCATGGGTCACGGCACTGAGTAGTACTTGGGTTGCCCATGGTAAGGTCCTCGCCGATTCTCCGTACACGGAGACAAAGGTCGGCATCACATAGGTCAACAGAAAACCAATCACCGCGATGCCAATGAGAATAAGAACAATCGGATAGGAGATGGCCTTGGTTACCTTTTGACGAAGGGCGATCATCAGTTTCAGATATGCCACGTACCGTTGGAGCACATCCGGCAGGTTGCCGGATTGTTCCCCTGCTCGTATGGTCGCAACATAGAGATCTGAAAAATATGCAGCGTGTTTTCCCAGCGCATCCGAGGCGGAGGCGCCACCTCGAATATCCGCCTTCACCTCGCGGAGGGTCTGTTGAAACCCAGGATGTCCAGCGCGTTCGATGAGCAAGTCCCAGACTCGTAAGATCGGCAATCCCGATCTGATGAGCGCCAAGAGCTCTTGGTTGAAGATCAAGAACTGCCCCACCGGAAGCCGTCCACGAAACCAAGGCTTCGCCACCTCCACTGTGGGCATTCCACGCCTGTGGAGATGAAACACCAATAAGCCCTGCGCTTCTAGCTTGGCACGAACGAGGGCCTCCTCTTCTCCTTCAACATGGCCGTTAATCATGGATCCATCGGGGCGCGCTACTCGGTACGCAAATACTGCCATACCCTAAGCCTTTCGAACATGCGAACGACTCACCGTGCCCCCTACATCCCTTCATCTTCGGATGCATCGGCAGATCGCATCGGAACACTGAGAAGTTGGCCCACGTGAATGCGATCATCGATAAGCTCGTTGATGACCATGAGGTGTGCCACCGTTGTCTGATGTCGCTTCGCTAGACTCCAAAGCGTATCTCCAGGCCTAATCGCCACGCTCACATGACTGGAGACAGTTGGAGAGTGCGTAGCAACCGAGGCGGCTCTGGCCGAAGAGATCCTGTCCACCGATTCCTGAACCTCGTCCCGCTGAGCCTCCTGGGCAAACCCCACCTTCGTCGCATCCACTCGTTCATCCTGCTGCGAAGTGATCGAGGCCGGCGACGCCGCTCCCTGCGTCTGTTTTCCGAGGTGTGACACCTGTTTTCGAAGGTGCCGCAGCTGACTCTGTAATGCGGCTGTCGTTCGCCCCATCCGCTCTCGCTCAGAGCGCGCTCTGGCCAACTCCTCTCGTTGGAGATCAATCACCCGGCGAGCTTCGGCCAGCCGGCGTTCCACTTCCCAACCAGTCCCCTCGAGTTGAGCCCGGAGAATCTGTAGATCGGCGTATGATTGGCGCCGCTGATCGACTTCTGTCTGGAGTTCGGTAATCGTTCGTTGGGCGTTTCGTAATGAACTTTTGAGGGTATCGACAGTGAGTTGGAGATCCGACATCTCAGGATCCAGGATAGGCTCAAGCGGACTACATGCCACCATCCCCATCAGAACAACTCCGCTCACCATGCTCCGCTGCGCCCATTTGTAAACCACGCGCAGTGGACACAGTCCCTGCCAACATGCCCTCACGACACGATCACCATTTGTTATAGGGAGTGTCATTTGTCCCAACCAAGTCGGACCCAGAATACACATCAAAGATGCCGCCCTCTGTCGGTTCGGTAATTTCTTGCCAGGAACTCGACGAATTCGTAAATGGGTCTTTCGGGATAGCCCTAAGATATCCAGCCGACACCAAGCCTTCTAAGGATGGGGGATACTTCCCCTGGTCGGCACGGTGATGATCGAGTAACTCGCGCAGAGTAAAAAGATCCTGCCTCAAGACCGTTTCCTTCGCTCTAATCAGGGATGATTGATACGATGGAGCGGCGATCGTGGCTAAAATCCCAACAATGGACACCACAATCATCAGTTCGACGAGCGTGAAACCTTTTTCATACTCCATTCCATGCCTCTACCAATCCTGATACTTCGTGCCATCCAACGCAGTGGCTTCGCTCTGCGTCATCACATCGTAGACATCCTCGCCACACCAGCTCGTCGGCTTTGGACGGTCCTTGTAACAACGCAACAGCCAATCTGATTTTCCCGTCAGAGGATCGACCGGCATGACCCGTAAGTAACGCCTGACCGTTGTGCCTCGAACGGTTGCCTCTTCTCCGGTGAGGTTCACCCCCAATAACATATCCAGTGACTTTGGATATCCGTAGGGGCCGGAGACTTCCTTGCAGACCAACTTATTCTTCAGGCACACAGGCCCCAGAAGGACATTCCCGTCACGATTCCACTCCATCTTGAACAGATCAATGGCACCGCGAATGATTCGAAGTTGTTGGCGCAGCTGAATTTCATGAGTTCGTTTGGTCGATACTTTACTGAGAGGCATGGCTATCGAAGCCAACAGTACGACAATCGTCATGGTGACAAGGACTTCGACTAATGTTAGCCCACCCTCCTTCACCGAACTCTCACGACCCCCGATCCGGTGGCCCTGGAAGATGCTTCTGAGCTACTCAACTCCACGCGAACGGGCGATACCCCTGGTGCCTTTCCCACAAAGGTGAGGTTCACGGCCCGAGGCGACCGCTGATCCGGATGAACCGGTTGAAACATGAGTGTTCTCACTCGGTTTCCATCTGTCGTCTCACCTCGTGGGAGCAGTTTTGCGTCGCCAAGCCCCTTGAATTCCAGAATCTCAGGGTCATATTCCAACCTAAAGGTGTCCGCACCAGATGCTCGGATTCGAGCATCTACAATGGCTATCCTCACCTCCTTACCGGTTTGGACAACAGCGTCATCAGGCTTCACCTCCAAAACAGGACCTGGCGTGGCCAACTCGGTCAGTGGTTGGACCGGGTTCACCTGCGTTGCACCTTTGGGTGTCATGCCAAGCCGATTTGCCGGCCTTCCTCGATCACCCTGCAAAGAGGTCGAGATCTTTGTTGTCGAACCGGAGAACGCTGGGCTAGTCGAATAGTTGAATTCAGTCCCAGACCAAAACGCCTGATTCGTAGAGCCCGGAGGAAGTGGCGGCTGTGCAATACGGGGGGTAATGGTCAAGATCACTTCCGTTGTGACTCGCTCGGTCTTGAACGAACTCAACAAATTCCCGATGAGCGGCAAATCCCCGACCCATGGTATGGTGACACGTGTTCGGCGATCTTCTTCTTGGAGAAGTCCACCGATGACGATTGTTTCACCATCTCTCATATTGAGGGTCGTTTCAGCAGAGCGGTTGCCGAACTTGAATTGCTGAATGAGAGGAGAAGCCTGAAGTGTGACTTGATCACCGACCCGTATGACCTCTACCTTTATCTTCAGCGACAACTCATTGCCCAATCGGATGGAAGGTTCTACGGTCAGCTTGACACCCGTATCTCGAAACTCGATTGACGTGACGGTTGAGGTAGTCGGGACAGCTCCCGTAGTGGCTTGCCCCGGTAATACATTCGTCGTGGAGAGAAGGATCGGTTGTTTATCTCCGATGTTAATCTCCGCTTTCTTGTTATTGATGACACGGATTTTTGGCGAAGCAAGTGTCTTGGCATCAGATTGCTGCTTAAAGAAATCCAGCAACACGGTTGTCGGCAGTTTGAAGAGATAGTTGTCGGGGCCCAGATTGGTCAGTTGCCGGTATGTCAGTTGTACGGCCTCTGCGGCCAGAGTTCCCGTGAATCCAGAGGCAATCAATCCAGCCCCGGCTTGTTTCGGATAATTCAGCCCATACGTCTGATTCTTCGTACGGTTGACCTCCAGCACTTCGAGATCAAAGAGGACCTCAGGTTCCTGACGGTCATTGGCAAGGATGATCTTTTCCGCAAGTTCCAATTTCTCCGGCTGATCACGAATGACAATGGCATTCAGCTGCTCGTTCGCATGCATTCGCTTCGAATCCAACATGCTCTTGAGTAGGAGCACCATATCTTTAGCCTTCGCCGTCGACAGATAGAATGTCCGGATCATCAGGTCCTGATACTGTTCCTGCTTTTGCTTGGTATCAGGGCTCACGACCAGAACGGTCGAAGATATCCGACGCGCAAATAAACTATTGCTATTGAGGATCAATCGAAAGGCTTCTTCAAATGGCGTGTCCTGAATAGAGATTGATATGGGATCATTTCTGACGTCTTTGTCGAACACGAGGGTCTGGCCACTAGCTTTTGCCACAGCCTCCATGATTTCCTTGATACCAGCACTCTTGAATTTCAGGGTCACGGGCTCCTTCATCCCCTCCGCTCTGCTAAGCGCTTGTTGCTCTTCAGTGAGTCGAGCGATGCCATCTAGCGGTGCTTGGTATGTCGGATCAAGTTCCACAGCCCGTGTATAGCTACCTAATGCCTCCTCCATTCTCCCCAGTTGTGCCAGACGTTCTGCCTCACGAAACTGAGATCGTGACTCCTTCAAGCGAGTAGCCTCCTGAAAGCCGGATTGGTACTCGACACTGGAGGGTTCTATGGTGAGTGCGCGCTTGAATTCTTCAAGCGCGAGATCATCTTGGCCATCTCTTATGAAAGCACGGCCACGTTCAGCATACATTGCAGCTGTACGTCCACGAGCCAACGCATATTTGCTCTGAAGAGTGGGATTAAAAGGATCTTCTTTTAACGCTTGCTTGTATGCAAGGCTAGCCGCTTCCCATTGCTCCTCCGCCAAATATTGATCCCCTCGATTGACTTCTGGAGATACAAATAGAGAGCACCCTGTTAGCAAGAGGATGACGAGTGCGAGCGCATGTAGACATGCCCGTCGACAGCAAGCCACGATCTGGTCTCCTTAGGACGCGTACCAGGCAGCATGGCCCGATCGCCCCTCACAGACATCAATTTCTTATACTACGGATCAAGAAACGCTCAAAGAAAAAGCCTAGAAGCCGAGGAGGGGCGGTAAGAAGCTTTTGCTACGGTCTTGGCGGAAGAAAGGACTTCCGATCATCCTGGCTAGTTTACCTCGGAAGAGATCGGAGAAACATTACAGCCGCCAGTACTTGATCGTGGCAGGGATTTGGCGTGAATCCAGAATGCCCTTGACGTCAATCACGACACCTTGTTGCTGAGTTCGAAGAGGTTTTAGCAGGTCCATTATGCCCAACTTGGAAAATTTCTCATGTGCGACGGCGAGGACCAATCCATCAAGATCTTTCATCTTGTTCCAATCGAGGAGACGAATGCCATACTCTGCCAACGCCTCCTCCGTTTCTGCAATAGGATCATGCACCAGCACTTCAACCCCATACTCATGGAGTTCGCGAATGATATCAGGCACTCGGCTATTACGGAGATCCGGCACATTTTCTTTGAAGGTGAGTCCAAGTACTCCTACTCGTAATTCATTGGTAGGGCGCGCTGACTGGCTCAACAACTTCATGGTATGCTCCGCTACAAACTTCCCCATGCCGTTGTTAATGCGCCTTCCAGCAAGGATCACCTCCGGATGATAGCCCACCGATTCCGCTTTCGATGTCAAATAATAAGGATCCACGCCTATGCAATGGCCACCAACAAGGCCGGGAGAAAACTTGAGAAAGTTCCACTTTGTTCCTGCTGCCTCAAGAACTGACTTAGTATCTATTCCCAGTCGGTGAAAGATAAGGGACAATTCGTTCATGAGGGCAATATTCAGGTCGCGCTGGGTATTCTCAATGACTTTGGCTGCCTCCGCCACTTTGATGCTGGAGGCCCGATGAATACCAGCCTTCACCACTAATGCATAGGTATCTGCTACGACATCAAGAGACTCATGGTCCTGTGCCGATACTACCTTGACAATCTTTTCGAGGGTATGTTCCTTGTCGCCAGGATTTATCCTTTCCGGCGAGTACCCAAGTTTGAAGTCATCTCCGGCTTTCATGCCGGATGTTCGCTCTAAAATTGGCAAGCACACTTCCTCCGTCGCACCGGGATAGACAGTAGATTCATACACTACGATGGAGTCCTTGGAAAGGTTCCGTCCAATCAGCTCTGAGGCCTTCTGCAACGCGGTCAGGTCGGGTTGTAATGCCTCATTAATAGGCGTAGGCACTGCCACGATGATGAAATCTGCATTTTTGAGGTCGGCTGGTTGAGACGTATACCTCACTTGTGATGAGGCCAAATCTTTTTCCGACACTTCCCCTGTCCGATCGATGCCTTTGCGCAATTCTTCAATTTTCTTCTCGTTGACATCGAATCCAATCACAGAGCCGATCTTCCCGAATGCCACTGCAATCGGAAGCCCTACGTATCCCAACCCGACCACAGCGATGGAACGAGATTGCCGCTTCGTCATATCATCTCCCAAGCTAGCGCCACCTAAAGCCCCAGTATGAACGGGGTTAACAATGGCAGAAGACACCACAATCGTCAAGGAATGGATGGATGGATGGACAGCACCGGGTTGACTCCTGCGTTCATTGGCACGATCGGTCCCGTAGGTCCGACCCTCTAAAAAGATCTCTACCGAGAAATGACCTCTAATAATATCAAGACGATCCGCTGACAAACTACAGCAATCCCCACAATAGTTATTGATATATCAATGCATTGGGAAGTAATAGGTGAGAAGTTACTTCATCTGTACCTTGAAGCGACGATTGTCCGCCCTCCCCCAGCAAATATTTTCTCTCCGAAAACACGCTTCTACGAGCAGCAGGTTTCACAAAATGCCATTAACGTATAAGAACCTCCCTGTCACACGTTCTGTCTTCCTGAACGTATTTACTTCTTGTAGGAGGCACTCAACTTGCTCAGAGCCAACTCTAGCTTTTTAACTCGAATACATCAGCCGCTCGCCATAGTCGTTACGGAGGATTCGAACAATGCGCCAGACTACTCAGGGATTACTCTTTTTCGCAGGTGGCATAACCATCATTTTATTAGGCCTCGCGCCAGGGACTTCTTACGTACCCTCAGCATCAGCAGCGACATCCTCAGTGGCGGCAGCACAGTCGCCTAGCTCGAGCCAGACCAGCAAACTTTCAGCGCCCTTGCTCCGGCTGATGGCCGAGATGCCTGTATTAAGACAACTTGTGGCCCCCCCCACTATAACGCCGGCTCCCGTGCCTCCCACCATTGGGGTAAGTCCAACTAGCCTCTCCTTCGCCATCCAGCGGAGCAGCGGCAACCCAACTGCTCAAGCTCTCAATATTAGTAATACCGGTGGGGGTACGCTGAACTGGAATGCCAGCGACAACGCCACCTGGCTGGCGCTCTCACCTGTTTCTGGATCCAACCGTGGCACAATAACCGTGAACGTCGCGACAGGATCACTGGCTGTAGGGACTTACAGTAGTGTGGTCACCGTCACTGCTCCAGGAGCAAAAAGTGCTTCTGTACCAGTCACCGTCACCGTAACCGCAGCGCCCGTGCCACCTTCCCTTGGGGCAACTCCCTCAAGCTTGACCTTCACCGCCCTGCAAGGTGGTGGGAACCCAGCTACTCAAACGCTCAATATTAGTAATACCGGCGGGGGTACGCTGAACTGGAATGCCAGCGACAACGCCACCTGGCTCACACTGAGCCCAACCTCTGGCTCTGGCAACGGATCTATCTCTGCAAATGTAGACCTAGGAAACCTTTCGGTGGGGACACACAATGCCCTCATCACCGTCACCGCCGGGGGCAGTACAAGAACCGTCCAGGTGACCCTAACGGTCTCCGCAGCCTCATTGACCGTAACGCCCGGGGACCTCACCTTTACGGCGACGCAAGGCGCAGCAAATCCATCGGCTCAAACCATCACACTAGGTTCAACCGGAACATGGACAGCAAGTCACAACGCTTCCTGGCTATCACTCAGTCCAGCCTCGGGTACAAAGAATGGGACAATCATAGCAAGCGTAAATACCACCACCGCCAAACCGGGAAATAACACCGCCACGATTACTGTAACCGGTGGAGGATTGACCAAAACGGCTAACGTCATCCTAACTCTCAATGCCCCGTCGAACTCGTCGGCAACACTGACGTGGAACGCAAACAAGGAGAAAGATTTGGCTGGGTATAAAGTGTATCGAGCAACAGTATCGGGAGCCTATGGAGCGCCAATTGCTACACTTATCGGAAATGTGACAACCTACCAGGCAATCGGCCTCAAATTCGGCACGACGTATTTCTTCGTTGTCACAGCCTTCGACATTGCTGGGAATGAAAGTGCGTACTCGAACGAGGTCAGTAAAAGTGTTTTCTAGTGGTCAGCAGAAAAACTCCAAGTTTCTCTAGCCTCTCCCCCTTTTCCCTGGCGTGATGGCCTGTGTACGAGTTTTTCACTCTGCCCTCCGCCGCCAGTTTGTGTTGGCGGGCGAGTTTACCCCAGTTCCGGCGAGCAGCTTCAGGATACGGACAAAATTGTAGCCGATGAGGTTGAGCATGAAGACGGACGCGACGTTGGCACAGCCACGCAACTTCGCCTTGCGCATCGTGCCGTGCGGCTTGCCCAAGCCGAAGACGCATTCGATCATCGTGCGGCAGGTCTGCGACGTGCCGCAGCCCGGATACCGCGTGATGCGGTCGTCGATGGCCGAGCCGCCGTTTCGGGTTTCGGGTTTCGTTCATGGCCACATGCGGCGTGATGCCTTCCTTGCGCAATGCGGCGACATGGCCGCGCGTGTCGCAGCGCTTGTCTACGCTTGCCGTGATGCGGCGCTGTTTGTTTGTGTGTCTGACCTTTTTGAGCGGCTAGAGAGACGCATCGCGCTCCGCCGTTCCCGCCACCGGCGTGACCGCGCCTGTGAACGCGAGGCCGTGACCGTTCTCATCACTGCGTGGCCTATATAGCAAAGCCGGCTTTCCTGCCCATGTGATTTCCGGTACAGGCGGCTGTCGGGATCGGTCAGGTTTTCATGCGAGTCGTTCTCCCTTTGTGTGCCGCGAAAATCCGTGCCGTTGCCGCTGCCATTCTTCGGCCGCAAGCTCTTGTGGCTCGCCCAAGCTTCTGTAAGCTCCTACCTAATTTGAGACAGTCTGAAAGGAGAACGTTCTGGCGCAATAGTCACCCTTAGCCAGGAGGTTCTCATGCGGCAGTCAAAGTTCACCGAAACCCAAATCGTGTCGATTCTCAAAGAGGCTGACGCTGGCCGCCCGGTCAATGAGATTTGGCGGCACTACGGCATCAGCTCCGCCACGTACTATAAGTGGAAGGCTAAGTACGGCGGCTTGGAGGCTTCGGACGTGAAGCGGCTGAAGGAATTGGAACAGGAAAATAGTCGTCTGAAACGGATGTATGCGGAACTCTCCTTAGAGAATGCTGCGCTGAAGGATGTGATCGCAAAGAAGCTGTAAGGCCCGCTGAACGCCGGGAACTCGTGACGCAGTTGGTCGCGGAGCACGGGCTTCCGGTTCAGCGGGCCTATCGGGCAGTGGGGCTGGGGCGCGCGACGTACTACCGGCCGGTGATGGAGTGGGCGCGGCGGGATGCGCCGGTGATTGTTGCGCTGACGGCCGTGGTCGCAGCTCACCCACGCTGAGGCTTCTGGAAATGTTTTGCCCGGGTACGGCTAGAGGGGCATCGCTGGAATGCTAAACGAGTGTGGCGGGTCTATTGCCAGCTGCGGTTGAATCTGCCTCGACGCACGAAGAAGCGTCTACCGGTGCGCCTCCGTCACCCGTTGACCGTCGTGCCTACGCCCAATGCGGTGTGGGCCGTGGACTTTATGAGTGACACGCTCTATGGTGGACGCCGGTTCCGAACGTTGAATGTCCTGGATGAAGGCGTGCGAGAGGGTCTCGCGATCGAGATTGATACCTCGCTGCCCGCTGAACGAGTGATCCGGGTGTTGGAGCAGGTGGTGGCCTGGCGGGGACAGCCCCAGGCCTTGCGCCTCGACAATGGGCCAGAATTTCTGGCGGAGTGCTTTGCCGGCTGGTGTGCGGAGCACAGCATCGCTCTGCGCTATATTCAACCGGGCAGGCCGAGTCAAAATGCCTTTGTGGAACGGTTCAATCGGATGTTCCGGCATGAAGTGCGGGATGCCTATGTGTTCGACACGCTCGAGCAAGGTGCGGGAGATCAGTGCCCAATGGATGCAGGAGTACAACGAAGAGCGGCCCCATGACCCGCTGGACGGCATCCCGCCAGCCCTGTATCGGGCCCATCTTGAAGCGAGAACTTCTCCTTTCGAAGTGTCTCCTTGACGGGGAAGCTTACAGAAGCATGGCGGCGGGAATACAATGAGGAGCGGACACACACAGTACCATTGGGGATGTGACACCCCAGGAGTTCATGCATAACTATGAAACCAGGGCCCAATTGACACAGGAGTGCACTTACTCAGCCGTGGCGTAATAAGCGGGGGAAGGTCATGGGCATGCACTCCTCCGAGCTCATCCTGTTCCTCCTTACTACAGGGGGATCTGAAATCGGGGGAAGGTCAAGGCGCTACAAACAGACTCTTACAACATACCTTATACAGCTACACGACTCTCGCTGGCACCATAGTCCAACATATAACTCGGGAGTGAGTTTGCTGCGACACCATTAAGAATCACATGAATGGGCTTGGACGCACGCAGCGAACCGAGCGCCTGCGTGACGGCTTGTGTTGCCGTTAAGTTTGCTCGCACCACAAGAAGAAGGAAATCGCTGTGGCTTTCCAAGACATTCATCGTGGCAACTGGCAAGATTGGTGGGGCATTCAGAAGAATATAATCAAACTCTTCTCGTAATTGTGAAAGAACACGATTGAGTTGACCAGCTCTTAAGAGCTCGTTGGAATCCCCCACACCCTCTCCAGCTGGCATAATCCAACATGGAACATCAGTAAATGGGCTCATTGCCTGTTGTGGTGGGGTATCACTTCTTAAGCAATCAACTAGCCCATATCTTATGGGTGTTTCTATGAATGCCTTCAGTTCGGGAAAAATAAAGTCACAGTCTACCAGAAGAACTCGCCTTCCAAAGTCACGGGACAGGGTATAACCCAAATTAACAACTGTTGTTGTTTTTCCTTCGCCCTTGATGGCACTCGTTACGGCCGCTACCATTGGAGCACCAGTTGGATTGAAGAGTTGCAACCTTGCAGCAGCAACACGATACTGTTCGGCCGCCATGGACCGCGGAAACATTTTCGTCACAAATCTCCTGTCGACTTCCCTGAAGCTCGGACGATTATCCAATGGTGGATTGTTCGGCATAGCCTCGGGCTGAGACCTCAAAGCCATGCCCAACGGTCGTCTCAGGAGATAAGAGCCTTGCAAGTTCTGAGAATCGGATCCTGAACGCCACAGTGATGAGAAATCTGGAATGGCCGCCAACAATCGAGGACCTGCCAGAAGGAGTTCCACATCCTCGGGAGCTCGGAACTGGGGAGTGAGTCGTTCACGCAGTATTGCCAACCCCGCACCAGATGCACATCCGAAAAGGAGGCCCAGCACCAACACCTTCAACTTGTTCGGAACAACGGGGGCTCGCGGAAAACTGGCGCGGTCCAGAATTCTGAACTTGCCTTGCACCTGTCTCTTTTCTATATTTTCTGCGATCCTCGCGTGCAACCGCTTATCCAGGAGCATCGCATAATTAGATTTCATGTTGTTGTAGTCGCGCTCCAGAACCAGTAGCTCTTGTTCAACCTGAGGCGACTTTTCTAGTCGCTTTTCGAGATCTCTCTTGCTGACCTGCAGTTGTTCAAGGCGGTGTTGGAGAAGCGCTATCTCAGCCCGCACTTCACCCTGCTGCTTCATCAGATCCTGAAGGTAGGGGTCAAGGAGAGCCGCCTTGTCCGGTCTGATTGCATCTCGACCATACAAATTCGTTAATTCCTCCTCAACCTGCCGAATTTCTTCTTTAGTCAGGACGATTTCAGGATATCCATCCCAGAATTCCGCTCTAAGCTTGACCAGATTCTCCCGGAGCTCTTTCAAGCGGCGAAATAATGGGTCAGGCTCCCCTAGGCGAGCAGTTCCGAACGATAGGCTTTGCTGGCCAGAGACTCGGTACTGCTGAACAGCTTGATTCAGCATGGTCAGCTTGTCAGACTGGCGCTGCAGGTTTTCGCTGGTAGTGGTGACCTCTCCTTCCACACGATCCAGCGCCCTAATATTCGCGTCACTTTGTTGAGGGAGGTCGCTCATGTGAGACTTCTTAAAACGACTGATGCTCTCTTCCTTCTTCTCCAGCTCGCTTTTCAGAAATCGGAGCTCTTCATCAAGAAATTCCCCGGTACCCTCAACTTCTCTCTCTCGTTCCTTATTATTTTCTTCGATGAACTTCTCTGCGATCCGTGCCGTCACTTTCATAGCGGTATTGGGATCCTGGTCCAGAAAGGAAACCACAAATCCTTCTATGAAGGTCGAGCTACTAAAGCCCGCAGCCGCATCCATTTTGAGGCGCTGGATACTCGTGTTACTGGCTAACTCACGTAAGGCATCGGCCTGTCCTTCCTCGTCCAATCCATCTATATACAGACCAACCTCCTTAGCAACCTCACCCAAGAAATCCTGGCTAATTATTTGCCGTTGAATGAAGAATAGGACTTGGTCGAAATTTTCTTCTGGGTCTGCTTTCCCACTCTTGTCGATGAGGCTATTGATTCCCCTCTGCCCTTCTGTGACGATCAATGCATTCGACTGATAATATTTGGTGGCTACTAGATAATACACCAATGCGAGTGTCAGTGAGAGCGCTATTGAGCCGGCAATAACCCAGCGATTTCTCGACGCAATGAGTAGATACTCACGGATGGTGAACGATCCTACCTGCTCAGCTGGAACACCAGAGTCAGTAGCTTGCATCACTTACTCCAACGCTCTCACAAAGTACATACTTCCCAAAGGCTAGTAAAGGATCCACCGTCTTCTACACCCTAATCTACCTTGCTGCTGAGGCGACAATTTGCGGGCGCAGTAAGAAGTTCAGGAGTGGGGGATTCTGCTCTAAATGTCGGAACAATTTCTTTCAGTCTATCAAGAACGGCATCCGTTTTATTAGTATAACTCGCAGCCTCCAGCAAAGATAGTCTCCCCCGGAACTCGTCAAAATTCACCTCAGAAATCGTTCTGATCTGCAATATCTTGTCGAGAGATGAGCTCACCGCCTCCTCTCCTTCACCAACCAATTCCTCATAAAGTTTTTCGCCTGGACGAAGGCCGACAAAACGAATTGTGATGTCCTTCCCAGGAATGAACCCGGACAGCCTAATGAGGCTTCTGGCGATATCTAGAACCTTGATTTGTTCTCCCATGTCAAGAATGTATATGTGCCCTTGTTTCCCGATTGTCGCCGCCTGAAGAACCAACTGGACTGCCTCTGGGATCAGCATAAAGTATCGCCGGATCTCAGGGTGAGTAACGGTTACTGGCCCACCGGATCGAATTTGTTCCTGGAAACGGAGAACGACACTTCCGCTACTACCGAGCACATTGCCAAATCGCACAAGAAGGAAACGTGTTTTACTCGTCCTCGCAATGTCCTGAATGATGAGCTCAGCTACTCGTTTGGTAGCACCCATCACGCTCGAGGGGTTGACCGCCTTGTCAGTTGAAATATGGACAAATTGTTCAACCCCATAGAGACTTGCAGCTTCGGCAGTGACCCGCGTACCGAGGCAATTATTCTTCACCGCTTCAAGGGGATTCAATTCCACGAGAGGAACGTGCTTATGCGCGGCTGCATGGAACAAAATCTGAGGCTTGTGCTGCTCCAAAACGGCGCAAAGCCGATGCGCGTCGGTGACATCTCCAATCAATGGAATAACCGGAAACGCCAGATTCTGGTCATCCAATTCTTTATGAATGTTGTACAGACTGTTCTCATGGCGTTCGTAGAGCAGTAGCGATTTTGGATCGAACAAGCTGACTTGTCGAGCCAATTCCGAGCCGATCGACCCGCCAGCACCAGTGATCAAGACACACTTCCCTCTGACCATCTGCCTTGTCGCCTCATTGTCCAGATCTATGGGCGCACGAGACAAAAGGTCAAGAACAGAAATATTGCGCATCTGACTCACGGTACTTTGGTCTGCCAGGAGTTCCCCTTTGGCAGGTAGTGTCTTGATCGAAACCTCATATGGCTCCAATTTGATAACAAGGTCTCGAAGAAACTCAGGTGTGGCGTTGGGCAACGCAACCACGACCACTTCGGGTCTGAGTCCTTCTACAAGCTTGGGGATATCCCCCACTGTGCCCAACACTCGGACTCCATGAATCCGTTGATTAAGAAGCGCGATATTATCATCAACGAGTCCGATCGGGTCGCAGTTAAACACACTACGAGTTTTCATCTCTCGCACAACCCGCTCCCCTGAGTCGCCGGCACCGACCACCAGAACTTTCCGTTTCTTCTGAAAAACTGCCTTATCCCGAAAGATCCTCGATGACAATCTGATCCCAGCAAGAAACCCAACGAGCAACATAGCATCTATGGCAAAAACGGAGCGAGGATAACTATGGACCTCCATGGCCCAATGGACCCAACCATAAAATACGACCGCACTTAGGAAGATACCCTTCAGAATATTTTGAAGATCCCAAACACTGGTGTATCTCCACAAACTTTCATTAAGGCCAAATAACGCAAACGCTACTCCTCTAATGGCAACTAACCCAAGCACTGTCCGTTCGAAGGTGTTAAGCTCACTGTCGGGAATAACTCCGTCATATCTTAAGAAAAAAGCCAGATAGTTCGCCAGAATGATCAAAGCCACATCAACCACGACAATAATTGGCTTCCGCCACCTCGTAACAAATGACGACAGCGTTGTCCAAAGCGAGGCATCTAGCGAACTCTCTACAGCTGTCTTCAGTTCAGGAAGCGTGAAAACCACAACAGGCAACTTGGCAATACGTAACAGCGTTTGTATGATAATTGCGAAATCGAGTCGTAAAGACATGTGGCGAACATACAGCTTTGCCAACCGTAACTTTTCCGGAAGAACTTTACGTAGATACTCCTCTTCAGGATTTGAAGAATAGGCGAGAAGCGCTGCCTCATCGATATATCTCAACGAGGCGAGGTCTGTGATTCCTGGACGAACAACGAGAATCTCGGAGAACTCAGAACGCAAGCGTTCAACATAACGCGGAACTTCAGGCCGTGGGCCTACAAGGCTCATATCACCGACAAGAACGTTCAGCAATTGAGGCAATTCGTCCAGCTTAAATTTCCGCAAGATTCGCCCAACCCTCGTTATACGTATATCCTCGCCCACTGTGAGAGGGAGAGAATTACCGGGAGGATTGACGACCATCGTACGGAACTTCTGAATTGCGAACGGACGAAACCCTTGCCCCACACGGATCTGCCGAAAGATCACCGGGCCAGACGAGTCAAGTTTGATCAAAACAGAGATAACCGCAAGCAGCGGCGACGTGATAACCAGTCCTATAGCGGCCATGCAGATATCAAACGCGCGTTTCATCACCGTCGGTTCCTCTTGACAAGATCTCGAACCGTGTCGATCACACGATTGATTTCGCCTTCAGACATCTTTGAATACAGCGGCAACGAAACGATACGTTTGAATACCCTAGTGGAAACGGGAAAATCCTCCGGTCGATAGCCTCCCATGTCTCGGTGATAGGGATGTAAATGGAGTGGAATGAAATGCACACTACATCCGACTCCGGCTTCCTGCAGCTGACGGATGAATTCATCGCGACCAATCCTTAAAAGCTCTAAATTCAACTGGATCACATACAGGTGCCATGCGTGTTGTACGTGAGGAGCCGCCGGGGGGCAGAAGATCTCAGGAAAACCCTGGAAGCCTTGCTGGTACATAGCAGCATACCCCTCACGTCCTTTCCAAAACCGGTCACACTTCTTCAGCTGGGCTAACCCGAGCGCGGCGGCAATGTCGGTCAGATTGTATTTAAACCCGGGGGATAGTATCTCGTAGTACCACGAGCCTTGAGCAGAGTAGCGGTTCCAAGCATCTCGGCTGAGACCGTGGAGACTCATCATTCTCATACGAGCCGCCCACTCGCCGTTATTTGTGGTAATCATTCCACCTTCGCCGGTGGTAATGTTTTTCGTTGCATAGAACGAAAAACATGTGGCATCCGAAATCCCTCCAATCATCCTGCCGTGATATCGTGCAGGTAAGGCATGTGCCGCATCCTCAATTACAGCGAGGTTATGGGCCTTTGCGATCGCCTGAATCGGCTTGAGATCGCAAGGATGTCCGGCGAAATGGACGGGGATGATCGCTCTCGTTTTATTCGTGACAGCCGCTTCAATCAGGTCAGTATCCAAATTAAGGGTATCTGGCACACAATCGATCAAGATAGGCTTTGCCTTAAAGTAGGTCACTACCTCGGCCGTTGCGGCGAATGTCATCGTCGGGACGAGCACTTCATCTCCCTCACGTACACCGGCCGCTTCAAGTGCAAGATGAAGTGCGGCAGTGCAGGAATTTACGGCAACCGCATGCTCAGCTCCAACCTTCGCTGCAAACTCTTGTTCAAACTCTCTCACCTTGGGCCCTGTGGTCAGCCATCCTGAGCGGAGAACGTCAACCACCTCAGCCACTTCTTCATCACCCACATCGGACCTATGAAAAGGCAAGAAATCTTTCATTCACCGATCTCCTCTAAGAGGTTAGGACCATAAAACAAGACCAGAAGTCCTACACTCTCCCACAACTCTGGAAAATCACAACCCATCTTTAGGGTGGAGCCATGTTGGCCACAAGCATTCATGACCTAGCCTTCAGCGAGCCGATCAGAAACCAAATCTATATAACATTAGAGGGCATAACGCTATCGGGAACCCACAAAATTAACATTTTATAATATTCAGGGAATTTGTTACCAGAGGTAGTTTGCCACACCAAATTCTCCCGATCATGCTCTTGAAAATGTGGTACCCTGAGATCCCTTTTTTCTCTTCTTAGCAACATCTTACAAATTTGCCGCCTGGTCTGACCCTAAGTTCTCCCGCCTGGCAAAGCCCCCCTTCACGAGTCGTTGCGGAAGCCCCTGACGGGGATCCCACAACCCAACTCCATCCGAATCATGGATCCCAGGAGCAATTGTACGGCTGGCCGCAGTCCCGGACTTTCAATGTATTGGTTGAAGAGGTGCCTGAAGGGTGAGCTGTTGTAGTGAATACATCGCTCCAGGCGCGTGAGAGCAAGTCGTCAGTTGTCATCTCGACCATTCAGATCAACGGCATTCTAATTACAACAAGCCAGGTGCCCACCACAAGCCACGCGATGACGCTGAGTCCACGCAATAGTCCATAGCCATTAGATGAAAATTTCCTTCTGTAGATAAGAAAAAACATTTCCTGGGAAACGAGCAAGGCGATGCAAAAGTATGTGGCTTTGAAGCGGTATTCCACAGCGTCGTCGAATTTTGGTCTTGGATATTCTTTTTTCATACGTTCTCTGGCTGCCATAATTTCAGCAACTTTCCCATCAACTTCCTGAGGTCTTGCCTTTATGAGTTGTAGGGAAGACATGGTGCCGCTGGCTCTAAGAGATATGGTCTCGGCCTCACGCGAAAGTTGTATCGTGTTTGACGCCAGCGGTACGGTGACCACCCAGTTCTCAGGCCCGTTCCACGTATGCATGGAAGGCATGGCTGTGACCTTGCCCCCCTGAGTCCGGGGGTCATCAAATAACCAGACGGCGACGGCCCAAGAATCATGCGCAGGCTGCTCAATCATGATTGCCGGTGCCGGCTGAGGAGCCGCTTCCGCCATCTGCCAGCCAGCGAAGGGCGTTCGACTCCCTCGATATTCCCGGATGCTGGCCCCGCTTGAACCAAAGACAAAGGTCTTTAGCACCGACCTGTTCGCTGGATGCGTGAGATCGTAGGACCCAGAAAATTGGCCTTCTCTTATTTCTATGTCATGAGCAGCCGTCCATAACGTCGTAGTCTGACCTTTGCTGTTCTCCAACGAGTGATCGACAACCACCCAGAGGCCATCACCAGCCTGTGCGACCTGCCGTCGAACCACATAGCCTTCCGGCCCCCTTCGCTCTAAATCAATGAAGGAAAGTCCGTCTCCACGCCCCTCACCAAGCAGTTCCACCTTGCGTGGACTGGAGACACTTTCACCGGTCAAGTGCGGTGCATTCGAACCATTCCATGATTCCGCTTCACGACGCTCAACAGTGCCATAGGGCCAGTAACCGACATTGGTCCACCACGTCTGCCCCCTGGCCCACAACAACACACTCAACTCATCAGCATGTTTGTGGGCAAACCCTGGGAAGTAGGACCACGCCACAACCGTCTGACTGAGGTTTTCCGAACGATTGAAACCGTTCCACCATATGGAATACCCTGCGATGGGATACACATCGCTGTGCGGCTGCACATTCTCAATCCGGCGCTTGAGTGGCCCATACAGACCTCCCTGCTCAGACACAGGAACCATGGGCCCTGGGAGATGAGCACCACCCTCGGTGTCGCCGAACATCGGCAAAGATCCATCAGGCCTTCGCAGCCGGGCGTACACCTCTTTAGCCTTCTCAAACTTCTGTCGCCATTCTTGAGGAACTTCGATTCTAAGCAGGGTCATATATCGAAATGCCAAGCTGAGGAACTGCACACCAGTCTTGTGATAACCGGCTGAATGCTCGAGTACGACCCCTTGTTCGTCGACGTAGAACCCCATCAGCTTCCCCAAACGTTCGAACGCCAGCTGAGAATAGCGCGATGCCTCCGGGAGAGTTGGGAAGACGAGGCTCACATGCCACAAGGCCAAGTCTTGCATGACTCCGTGGTTCGATAGGCGGTAATAAAAGGCTGGATCCGCGAGAAAAGACCTACTTCTGGCGACAAACACGAACAGGGTCTCAGCAACATCGGCATCAAAGCTGGGATGATGCCGGTACACGTTCCAAAATTCAGCAAGAGCCAGCACGCGCTCTGCTATCGCATGATCAAACCACAAGTCCCCTCTGGGGATGAGTGCGCGGCGTTCGTACGAGGCCCAGCCTAGGATAAGGTCGCGCGCTGTACTAAAGAACTCCTCTCGTCCTGTTTCGCGATACGCAGCCAGCAAGATACGAGGGATGATCAGGCGCGCATGGAACAATCGCCAGTTTTGCGAGCCTTGATCGAGATCCTGAGGGTCAAAAGGAAGGTGAATAGATTGCGGAGCCTCGCCAGGATAGACAAATTCGCCACGTAGGATCTTCTCGGCCTCGCTCACAGTAAAGAGACGGTTTTCATCGTCAAAGAAACGATACGTGCTGAGTTCGTCGAGTACCGCATCCGACGGCAGTTGCCGCCCCTGCTCGATCATCTCATGCGTGATAGTGGGACTCGGCACATAATAGCGGGCGATGACCGTATACCAGATAGCCACCAATACGAGGACCGGAACCGTAGAATAGGCAATGCCGCATAGCAGCGATCGAGCTTTCATTTGTTCGCCATCGGGGCCACAGTAACATCAAACTGCAACAGGCCATCCGGACATTTAGCCCAGCAGCAGACGACTGATAGAAATGTTGATCATTCGGAAGATGGAACAGAGTCACACCGACTCTCTGCACTTATGAGCTGATCGATGTCCGATAGTCGCCTGCTCTTGTCGTTCGATTCAATCAAAGACCGCTCCAGCACCTGACGGCTAAGAAGAAGTCCTGCAAAGCGGTTTCCCTTCACATTGATATGACCATCGTGAGCCCAATATAAGTCTTCCTCAGTATTCGATGTTGCACTGCCGATGCAACGGACATACCGACTGAATTCTGGCAACAAGTCGACAAATTCGATCTGGTCTCGCTGAAAAAACTCCGTCACCCGTTGATTGGGATACTCCCACTGCAGATGTCCTTCCTTGGACCGGAAGGACTCGTAGACTTGAGTGCGCTCCGGAATCATGAGAACAAGCAGAGTGGCCCCTGCTGCTTCAACCTCCGATTTCAATTGTCGAAGGTTTTCAAGATGGTCTTTCCACGCCTGTTCCAGCCAGGGATACTCAGCGACAGAAAGAAAATGCTCTGGATCATCCATCGAGGGTGGCGGTGTCGCCAAGCCGAGCCGGGCGGCCATAAGCCGTAGGGCTTCCGGCTGTCGCAAACGGTCGTACAAGATGGAACGATCCGAAAGAAACTCCTTCAAATCGTTCAAGAATCCGGTCGGCTTGCGTTCCAAGACACTTTTTAGCCGTGTTCGTATCTCGTCATCGGTATAGACCTTGCGCACGCCAAGCCTCACATCTTCCAGTACAATCCTGGTAACCATGTACCCGTCGACTACCGATCTTCCTGGATACAGGTAATCATCGATAAGATCATGCGCCGTATACCCGACGACAACCAACCGTGGTCGCCCAGCCTGCCCAACCACAGCCTTCAGCTTGTTCCGCTCTTGATGGGTACCGTATCCCCCAACTCCACACTTCAGGACCCTCACGCCGATGCGTTCTTCAAGGATCGCCCCCCAGGTTTCTTCAAGTGCAGCATAGCCCCAGGTAAAGCTATCCCCAAGTAGCAAGACATACCCGTCTTGAGGATCGAACGGTCGATCGCGGCAACCTAAACTATTGGAGGAGATCGCAAACGGAGCCCCATACGTACGGATGTAGTCGGGGAGCAAGAAGACGTCGCCCGAAAAACTCTTGGCAATATCATGACCATTGACCGGATCCGCCGCATAATAATACCGCGGCGCCATCCCCTTACGGGGAGTTTTGAAATCTCCTGGATTCCCATAGCCGAGCATTCGCAAGCCCAGCTCACACATCAAAATCCCGACGATCAAGCTGATGATCACAAGAGCCGTATTCGCCACCACTCGCGTCGAACCGCTCATCCCTCTACGATCCCTCATATCACTCATCACATCCTCAGATTGGAAAGCATGGCCAAAGGTCCCTCGAGTACAGCGCCCAAGGACTCGCGGACGCCACTGAAAAATCAAGCGGTGATGATCGCCGTTGTATTCCGCCGAGGTGCTCAGATCAACTACCTGGAACGCGTGGAGGACGAGGAGTCAGCCAGACCACTGACTTCGACGATCGTAATTGACTGATCCGGAGACTTTGGGTTCTGCTGGAGATCCCATTGGCTAGCCACGGAAACCTTGGATCCATCACGCCGCTCGTGGATGAGATGGCCTTCCCAATGACCCTTCACGCGAAGCTGTTCCTCGATCACCTCGATCGGTATCGGAAACACCGTCTTCAGCAGTTGATGCGATATCTCGCCCAGTACTTCGTGCGGTTCCCACCCATATAATTGTTGTGCCCCTTTACTCCAATACCGGATCGTCCCGTCGAGATTGCGGACCATGAGCGCATCTTCGACACGAACATTGATGTTATTTGACATCTCGTGCGTCGACAGCTTTGCGTATGATTGTTTTCCAACCGTAAGAGCTTCGGCCAATGCCTCCGCAACAACCCGATGCCCTTCGACTGTCCAATGGGTATCGTCATGCAAAAACACCAGGGTGTTATTGCGTGCGGCCGACCGCAGCGCAGGGGTGAGATCGAGATAGCCGATGTCGGGAGAGATCTCCGCTAGCAGACCACGGAGACGATCAGGGAGATCGTTGACATCCCACCGAGTCACTCCTCCACCGATTCCTTCGAAATCGGTGATCTCGTGATACACGCGGTAGGCGACCGGAGCGAAGACGACTATTAAATGTGCCCCTTCTTGCTGCACTAAGCGATGGGCTTCCTCTAGGACGGCTATTGTTTTTTGGAGGTCATCCAGTTCCTGCTTGGTCAGAGTGACCGAAACCGACCGCCCCTTGACGTACAATCGTTGTTCTTTCCCCTCGGAGTCCACAACTGTGGTACGGGCTGATTGAGGCTTCTCATTCGGAATGGGAACACACCCCCAGAGAAGCTGCGTCAGCCACGCCAATGAATTCTTGGTAAAGGATCGATACCAGAAACTATCGACACGACCCCAGGTGGCTTTGAGAGACGCCACGCTGTTGGCATAGTCCCGGGCATTATGCAGATCGTTCCCTTCATAGAACACCCAGATGACGGTTTTGGGGTGGAGGGGGAGCGCATAGCGTTTCAGAACGACGAGTTCTTGCTGTGGCCCATAACCCGATTGCCCAAGATTGGCCACAGTCAGTTGTGTGAGTTCCGCCAACTTGGTGGTCACCAACTGTGAACCGGGAATCATCTGAGATTCGACATACGAATCGCCGATCACCGCAATATCGGCACTCGCAAGATCGACTTCGTTCCGGAATCCATTCTTATCATAGATCAAATCGAACGGCTCCTCAGGGTGCGGTGGAAGACAGAGCACTTCTCCGATGTTTCCGCGGTTCACCTGCATCTTCATAGTCTGATGAGGTTTGGGTATGTATAACAGTTCCATATCCGGACGATAGCCCGGATGTTCCCAGTCGAAACCATCTGTGATCGCGAAGGTCTCTCGATAATTGATCAGCTTCAACCCGACAGGCAACTCGAGCATCGCTAACGCGACCCCCAGAGAGAATGTGGTCAGAAGAAACTGGCTCCTGATCTCGTCCTGGGGAATCGTCGTGACCAGCGCGTAGCCACCCCAAACTACCAGATAAGAGGCGATGAGAAAGCTGAACAGTTGCCGAGCATCGGAAACACCAGCCTTCACGATGAGGAAATACCCAAGAACGAAGAACACCACCGTCAGTCCGACAACAACTTTCCTGGCATGCTGATTGGAATTCTGTTTCATACTCAAGATCTATTAGTACATTCCTAGCCAACAAGTAAGCCCCGCAAAGGCGGGGCTCTGCTCGATACTGTCAAGCCGGGCGAGTTCGAGAATTTCAACTCGGAATCTTGCGAGTTTGCAACGACACGTCATGAGGGCATCCAGCATAGTGACATTACATCTGTTGAGCTCCTAGCCCAAGATTCATATCCATGTTCCCATACGGAAAGCAAGCCTCGACTCATGCCCCACATGAGTGAAAATGTTGATTCAGGATTATTCGGTAGCCTAAAACTGATTACGCATATGGTGGCGGGACCGAGCGGCTCGGACGACACGATAGGAATCCACGTGTTCTCTGACCGTACGATGCATGGGATCTTTCCCCATCACCCGCATGACAATCCCCATCGGGGTAATGAGCAGATAGTAAATGATTCCAAGGATAATCCTCGTGTTGATCGAGCCCAGCACATGGCCGATCTTCATCCATCCCTGGTGGACCTGCTTCAAGCTCTGCGGGACAATCGTCCCCAGAACGACGAGCAGACCTCCGAGAACCAGCGCCCAAAGGCGAGGCGACTCGCTTCGAAACACAAGGGGCCACACCCCAATCACCGAAAAGACTCCGCCGACGATAAGACCAAACTGCCGTAGATCCTTCGTAGTGGGCGGTTGAATCGTTCGGTCCATTGCACAATCTCCTAGTCAAGCTCAAATTCTTTTTGCCAGTTGGTATCATCTGCCAACGGTTTTTGCTGTGTCTTGTACAGCACGCAGTTCTCGAGGACGAGCACATCCATCTCGGTCCGCATGAAGCACCGATAGGCGTCCTCAGGCGTGCACACGATCGGCTCGCCTCGAACGTTGAAGGACGTATTCACCAGGACCGGATAGCCGGTGTGTGCTTCAAAGGCTTTGAGCAGCCGGTAATAGCGAGGGTTCGTGGATTCGTGTACGGTTTGAATCCGCGCTGAATAATCCAGATGGGTCACGGCTGGGATGTCAGACCGAGGAACATTGAGCAACTCAATCCCCCAGAGACCAGTCTGTTCGGCCGGCAGCGGGAGACGTCGCTTCTCCTGCACCGGCGCGACAAGCAGCATATAGGGGCTGTCCGTGTTTATCTCAAAGAAGTCAGAGACTCGCTCTCGTAGAACCGAAGGAGCGAACGGTCGGAACGACTCACGATACTTGATCTTCAAGTTCATCACCGACTGCATCTTCGTGTTGCGGGCATCACCGAGAATGCTTCGCCCGCCGAGCGCGCGAGGACCGAACTCCATCCGGCCCTGCAACCACCCCACCACCTTCCCGTCCGCCAGGTCCCTCCCCACACGATCGAAGAGATCCTGATCGTCAAGCAATTCATACGGGGCATCGGCCTGTTTGAGAAACTGTTCGATTTCGGCATTGCTATGACGCGGCCCCAAGTAACTCCCCTTCATCTGATCAGCATCGGTGACTCGCCTCGGCTGATTTTCATACTGATACCAGGCTGTGAGGGCCGCGCCGACCGCGCCACCCGCATCGCCGGCTGCCGGCTGAATCCAAATCCCTTTGAAAGGACCTTCTCGCAAGATCCGCCCGTTCCCCACACAATTCAGCGCCACCCCTCCGGCCATGCAGAGATAATCGACTCCCGTTTCACGGTGCAAGGTACGGGTCACACGAAGCATGACTTCTTCCGTCACCTCCTGGATCGACCGTGCCAGATCCATCTCACGCTGGGTCAATTTGCTTTCTGGTTTTCGTGGTGGACCACCAAACACCTCGCTGAACTTGTCCCCCGTCATGGTCAACCCGGTACAGTAGTTGAAATAGTCCATATTCAACCGGAATGTCCCGTCCGGCTTCAGGTCGAGTACGTGATCATAGATCGCCTTCACATATTTTGGTTCACCGTAGGGAGCCAGGCCCATCACCTTGTATTCGCCGGAATTGACCTTAAAACCGGTGTAGTACGTGAAGGCTGAATAGAGAAGCCCGAGAGAATGGGGGAAAGGGATTTCCCACAGCGGTGTCAGAGCGTTCCCTTCACCGAGCCAGGCCGACGTCGTGGCCCATTCCCCTACGCCATCCATGCAGAGTATGACCGCCTTGTCATAGGGCGATGGATAGAAGGCCGAGGCGGCATGAGACTCATGATGCTCGCCAAACAGTAGTGGGGGTAGCTCCGCCTGCTTCATCCCTGGTGCCAAGGCGATGAACTCCTTGGCAAGAATGTTGCGGAGGAACAGCTTTTCCTTCAGCCACACCGGCATGGCTGCCACAAATGACTGAAGTCCTCTCGGGGCAAACGCCAGATAGGTTTCAATCAACCGTTCAAATTTCACCAGCGGCTTATCATAAAAGACGATGTAGCCGAGGTCACCCAGCGCGATACCTCCCTCCCTCAAGCAATAGGTCACCGCTCGAGAAGGGAAACCCGGGTCATGTTTTTTTCGGGTGAACCGCTCCTCCTGAGCCGCAGCAACAATCTCTCCGTCCCGAACCAGGCAAGCTGCGCTATCGTGATAGAAGGCCGAAATCCCAAGAATGTAATTCATGAAGTTCTTCCCAATTCCCTGTAGTCAAATCTATCTGAGCTGCTCCTTGTTAAGCAATCGGTAAAGTTACATCCAAAAATGTGCTTCTTTGTATGTAAGCGAAAGCAACATACCTCCTGATCGCGCTCGCCGATAGTCTCATTCAAAGGCGTGATATTCACCCCCCTCTGAAGCGGGGAACCACCCATCGATGAACGGACCGAGACAGATTTGCTGACACAACTGGTCTGTTTCCATCAAAGGCAGCTCAAAACAAGGTTCCCGCGCGGTCCACCCACCTTCGGCATGCCATCTCCTCGAATGGGCCAGACGATTTCATTGTGCAGAGACCGAGGTCCGTCAGGAAGGGATAGATAGCGCTGTTGGTGTCCGCCATGTCAAGATCGTGATCGCCAAACTATGGTGAACACGAACAGCTTTCATTAAAACCCCGAAACATTAGTTAAACGAAAGTCTTATCGATAGGCCGAACTGTCCCAAAATGCTGACTTGGAAGGTATCTTCTCCAACGCTACTGGTAGAAGGCGGTGATCGCTTTGACCACCTCGGTTTGCTGTTCAAGCGTCAGTTCAGGATAGATCGGAATGGCAACAGTCTCGTTGGCAGCGCGTTCTGACTCAGGAAAGTCTCCTTGCCGATACCCCAAGTATCGGAAACATTCCTGCAGGTGGAAGGGAACAGGATAATAGATTTCCGCCCCGATCCCTTTCTGTTTGAGATAGGCCATTAAGTCGTCTCGTCGTTCCACGCGGAGCACGAATTGATTGTAGATATGATAATGCTTGGCCCCAGAGGGTCGATAGACAGCTTCCGGTAACCGAACTTTTCCTCTTTGCACGAGAGAGGACTGCTGAAAAAGTGTCTCGTATCGGTCGGCATTTTCCTGGCGCTTCTTCGTCCACCCATCCAGATAGTTCAGTTTGACGTTCAGGACGGCTGCTTGAATCGTATCGAGCCGGAAATTCCCTCCGATCAGCTTATGGTAGTACTTCGGCTTGCTCCCATGAACTCGCAAGACTCGCATCTGCTCCGCAAGCTCGGGATTGTTGGTCACCACCATCCCGCCATCCCCTAAGCAACCCAGATTCTTGCTCGGGAAAAATGACAAACAGCCGATGGTGCCCATACTACAGGCTCGTTGGCCATCACGATATTCGGCACCTATGGCCTGTGCGGCATCCTCGATCACACTGAAATTGTGGCGTTTCGCAAGGTCCATGATCGGCCCCATGTCTGCGCATTGCCCGTAGAGATGGACCGGAATAATGGCTTTGGTTTTAGATGTCACCGCCGAATCAATTTTTGAAGGAGCGATGTTATAGGTTACAGGATCAATATCAACAAGCACCGGCTTTGCTCCAAGCCGGACAACTGCTCCTGCAGTCGCGAAGAATGAATAGGGCGTGGTGACGACCTCATCACCGGGACCGATACCGAGAGCCATGAGGGCAATTAGGAGCGCGTCGGTGCCAGACGTCACCCCGACACCATGCTTGGCTTGGCAATACGTGGCTACCCGCTCTTCTAATTTGCCCACCTCTGGTCCCAGGATAAACGATTGACTCCTGAAGGTCTGCTCTAACGCCGCCATGATTTCCTGCTGAAGCGGCTCATGATGTGCTTTTAAATCTAGTAATGGAACGCCCATGAAGATCTCCTCACTAGTCGGCAATTAAACGATCATGGACAAGGCCAGAGTAGGCTCGACTGTTGAAGTTCAATGGCTGCGCAGACCGAAAGCTTAACGAGACAATACGAGCAGCCTAATAGAGTACGTTCTGCCGCTAAAACAACGTATAGATAAAAGGCGCGACCGCAGAACCTTGTGTCAGCACAATCAAGGTGCCGAGCAAGAGCAGAACGACGAGAATCGGCAACAACCAGAATTTCTTGCGCTCCTTCATAAAGGCCCACAACTCCATTACAAACTGGCTCATGATACTCCTCCAGCAATGGAACAAACACTCGACGAGTGTCAGAAAGTATAGGATCTATCTATATACGGCAAGCATGTTACAGCTGCAACCATTGGCCGAATAACGGCTAATTCGAACAAAACCGAAACGCAGCACGGCTGATGCGGCCGACGATCATACATTCAATAGGTGATCGGCTAATCGCAATGAGAGCTGAACGATCGAAAGTGTCGGATTGGCTTCCCCACCGCTTGGGAAGACGGATGATCCGGCGACATACAGATTCCCTTGTCCGAACACACGACAGTTCTTGTCCACGACGCCTTTTTCGACCGTATGGGCCATTCTTGTCCCGCCGATGTGATGATAACTGACACCGTCATTTCCGCTTGAAGGGTATCCGTCTTTGGCAAACACCCAATCAGCAAGCTTGAGACGGCCGTGATTTTTCGCCATCAAAAATTCGTTGAAATGCGTGACCGCCTTCTGCATCGTGACGCGATCACGCTCAGTCTTTTTCCAGTGCAGCTCCACCGTCGGGATGCCGAATCGATCGCGCTTAGTTTCAGACAGTTTCACATGATTGCTCCACACCGGCTCTTGTTCCCACCCGATGATGAATCTCGCTCCGCACACGATATTTTTCCCAGCAAGCGAAGCGGCCCATTCTCCGACTCTCGGCGCGACACAAATCAGGTCCTTCAGCAAGCCCTTGGTTCCAGTAGATGGCATTCCTTCCAAGACAAAGCTGCACTCCAGAATGCCCAACTTCTTAAACACTTCCTCTGTAAAGGTCAGCAGGAGGTGAGGCCGAAAATACTCGGTCTTTGGAATCTTGAGGTCGACGAGGGCATACCCAACCTGGTAGGCGGGATGTTCCATCCAATATCGCCCGAGCGGGGCGCGCGAGTCAACCAGTTGCCCATTTGCCTGATGATTGAACCACAAAAGCATACGACTATTCTCGATGCCACCCATCGCTAAAACGAAATACTTCGCGGTGACATTGGCGGACTTCCCTGAAAAATTTGTCACAGTTGCGGCCACAATGTTGCGACCGTTCGTTTTCAAGCCTGTGAGCGTAGCGCCCGTCACGCAGGTAATGTGCTGGGATGAGGCGAGTCTCTCTCTGTACATTTGGCCGAACTTGACCCGTGAATAGGCGATCCGAAATTCCATGATGCCGAACTCTCTATCCAGAAGAACATCGTCGGGAGGTGCTTGAATGTTCAGAACCGCTCGTGCCTTTTCTAAAAATGGGTCCAAATCTTTCTTTTCAATCGGCCACTGAGCATCCTCAAACCCGGGCTTTTCTTTGAACGCCAATTCCGTCAATTGGTAAGACCACCCTCCCCAATGCCCACTGGTCCCTCCAAGTTGACGGGCGCGCGCATACTCGAGTCCGACATAGTAATCACCTACGATATCACCCTTATAGAGTTCATAGGACTCAGGGGTCCACTCAAGCCCTCCACCTTCCAACAGCAGAACAGAACGGCCATGGTTCTCAAGTTCCAATGCCAGAGACATTCCGGCAGGCCCCGACCCAACGATGCAAAATTCAGCGTTTTTCGGAACGCTGGTAGTGGAAGCGTTGAAATCGATCAGCATCAAACGTCTCCTTCTTTCAACAGCCAGCCTTGCTTCAAGAATTTTCTGTTCTTTGGGGCAGGTGCCTTTGCATAGATCTTACTGACGAGTCCCATTTGAGACAAAAGTAACAATCCGATCAAAAACGCTCTTCGTGAACACATGCTGAGCTCCCTTCTTCTGCTGTGTCTCGGTATAACCTATTACAATTCTTTGACGGATCCATAGCCGGGAATGGCGATGGATTTCTCTGCCTTTGCAGGAGAAGACTTTCTACTGTACCGGTTTGAGAAGCCAATCTCGGCGGCGGTTTTTCCATCTCCTAAAACTAATAGACGTTCAATTAGTTTGATTCTCCAATGTTCTTATGCACAGCGCAGCCATCAATCACCTCGCTTGCTCCGATCCACCAGGAGGACTACGCACAATATGAAATACATCCCCTCTCAAATAGGACCATGCTACCTCGCGTCGCATACCCACCCCCTTGACATGTCCAACCTATCCGATAGTAAACTTGCCATAGGTTCTGCAGGAGAAACAATTCAAAATGCATACCCCCGATGTTCGACAGCTAAAGATTTGTCAGGCCAAGGGTATTCCTATAGATTTTGATAGTATCATCCTCGATTTCGGTTGTGGCGATGGCCACCGCGTCTATCAATTGCGCGATATGGGCTATCGTTACGTGCATGGATTTGATCGCGGTGTATTCATGGACCGTATGCGTTCAGTTGAGGTCCGGAAGAAGGAGGACCTTGAGTGGTTTCGTTTTTCCAATACCGGAACTCTTCCCTATCTAGATGAATCATTCGATTTAATTATCTCTGATCAAGTATTTGAACACGTCACCGATCAAACCACGGCCTTTTGTGAGCAGTATCGTATACTCAGACCTGGTGGCGTGTGTGTCCATGTGATGCCAGCAAAATGGCGAGCCATCATTGAGCCGCATATTCATGTACCTTTAGGCGGCTTCGAGCCGTTCAAACAGTATGCGTGGTACTATCTCTGGGCACTACTGGGTATCCGTTCGCGGTACCAGAAAGGCAAGTCAGTGCGTGAGGTTGCGCAATGGAACCTACGTTACTCCAGAGAATCATTAAAATATCTGAGTTGCCGACAATATGGCAAGTTGTTCTCTACTATTCCATTTCACCATAGCTGGGAGGAACTCCGGTATATGCAGACAAGCTACAAACCACACATCCAACGACTTGGCAACGTTGCTGCGAGATTCCCCATATTGGTCAGTCTCATCCGCACGTTTAAAGAACGTGCCTTATTCCTTCAAAAATAACCTTGATCTCCAGAAATGAGATCTTAGTGGTAAGAGATTGCAGGTTTTCTTCACATTTGACGCTGGCCCCTTCCGAGACAAGTCCTAATCTAGGAAGACGACTTATCCAGTGATCATTACGCCTGACGTCGGTGACAAAGTCATTTCGTATGTTCAAGGCCGTGACCGCTATTCTCCAAAGATTCTGATATTACCTGATGGCCGTAGTCCATTAAGTAAAGCTGCTCCATCTGTACCACTCACGATTTCTTGGACACAGTTGTTGCCGTATTCGACCCGACCTGTCGGTCGCATTGTTCGGTGATCGTCGCTCCTGGGCCAACGGTGTGCGTCGTTTTTTGGGGAGCACGCCACAATGGGCTTCCCAGCCTCGACTATCGACATCGTCACGCAGCCTCCGACGTGGTCAGCAGGTCTCGACGCACCTGGATCGGTGATCTGAACCCATGCCGCTCAACGAGCCACTGCTCATTATAGAGACGCAGCCAGTCGTGGAGGGCCCGGCGGAGGTCCTCGACGGTCTGGAACGTACGCACCCACAGGAGCTGTTCTTTGAGCGTCCGGATGAACCGCTCTGCGACGCCATTGCCCTCCGGGGCTCGGACAAAGGCCGGACTCGACGTCATCCCGAGAAACCGGAGCTCGGCCTGAAAGTCGTCACTCATGTATTGACTACCATGATCATGCCGCACCTGCACGCCTGTCGCACTGCCGAGCGAGAATGTGCCGAACTGCTGACGCACGCCCTGACGAATCGGCTCCAACGCCTCGAAGCGGGTGGCGCGCCTCGCCGCATGGATGCCGATCCCTTCGAGGGTGCAATGATCGATGCCGACGAAGACCGTGACCAGTCCGTCCTGCTGCGTCACCGTGCTGGTCGCCTCGGTGCCCCACATCTGATTCGGACGCTCGGTCGTGATCGTCCCGTCGTGGACCCGCGGTCCCAAGACGCGGGGCACTCGGCTGGGGGCCAAGAGATCGGCCTGCCGCATGAGCCGGAGGACACGCGGTTTGGACGTGCGAATGCCTTGCGCTCGCAGGCGCGCCCACACTTTGCGGTGCCCTTCCCCGAGGAAGGGTGAGATCGCGAGCACCTGCCGGATATATGCCGTGAGCACCTCGTCGGTATACGCGGTCTTCGGACCCCGCTTGGCGGGCTCGGTGGGAGGACTCGTAGCGCGGTGCTGTTGATGATAGAACGTCGCCCGGCGTACACCCCATTCCTTACAGACTCGCACCACGCCATAGCACCGTTGCTGGGAAGGCGACAGGGCGTGGCTCATCGCGTCGACCTCCCGGTGGCCAAAGGGACGCCACCTCGTAGACGCTGGACCGTTTCCCGCGAGAGTTCCAGCCGCATGGTCAAATCGCCGACTAAGGCTTTCAGCCGCGCGAGTTCCGCGTCGCGGCCATCAGCCGCTCGGCTCTTCAACCCCGCCTGGCCACTGGTGAGGAAGTGGTCTCGCCACTCCGACAGCGTAGCAGCCGTACGGCCTGCCTCCCGTGAGACTACATCCAAATCTTCTCCGCGCAGCACCCGAAGCACAACCTCCACCTCCTTCCGCGAGGAGAACCGGCCTCGCGCTGCCTTCGATTTCGCCATGAACACCTCCATTCTTGTGGAGCAGTATGCCCCAATGGTGTGTCCAAAGAAATCGTGAGGCGGGGGACATCTTTGCAAAATCGATTTTGAGAAAGGTTCTAGAAGTCATTTCAAAACCTCTGGCATGTAGATAGAATCATCGCCATACGCCTCTCTTACGAAAGGAGAGTCGATGGCGTGGCGCCAACTGACCGATGCACAATGGGACGAGGTTCGCCCCCATCTGCCCCCAGCCACGCGCCGACCGAAGGGAGGCCGTCCACCCGCCGACGCTCGGCGGTGCTTCGAAGGAATTCTGTGGATTCTCTGGACCGGCGCCCCCTGGAGCGAACTGCCCCAGCGGTATGGCAGCCCGAGCACGTGCTGGCGCCGGCTGCGACAGTGGGAAGCCAGTGGCGTGTTGTTGGCTCTGTGGCGGGCGTTGCTGGCCCAATTGAATGACGCCCAGAAACTGCGCTGGAACGAATGCTTTGTCGACGGGAGCTTCGCGCCAGCGAAAAAGGGGGCTCCAAAGTCGGCCCGACCAAGCGGGGGAAGGGTACAAAGTGGATGGTATTGGTCGATGGTGCGGGTACTCCGCTGGGAGCATACCTGGACGCGGCGTCCCCGGCGGAGGTCCGGCTCCTCACCGCGACACTCGACACCGTCGCGGTGACCAGGCCACATCGGCCGGGACGTCCGCGGAAGCGGCCGGACCACCTGATTGCCGACCGCGCCTATGACAGCAATGCCGCTTGGGCTCTGCTGGTCCGACGTGGGATTGAGCCCATTATTCCGGCTCGGACCAACAACCCGCGGGCCACCCACCAGGATGGACGCCGGTTGCGCCGGTACCGCCGCCGCTGGATCGTGGAACGCACGATTGGCTGGCTGGGCAATTTTCGCCGGCTGACCGTCCGGTATGATCGTCTGATGGACACCTATGGCGGGTTCTTTCATCTGGGCTGCGCCCTCATCACCCTTCGGAAGGTTTTGAAATGACTTCTAGTGTTTCGCACCTCCACGCAGGGCTGCTTGAACGAACTCATTTTCCATCATCGCGCGACCCAGTGCGCGGGAGAACCGCGGGGCAGCCTCTTCGGAAAGGTGATAACCGTCGGGAAAGTCTTGGCGCGTGAGCGGCTCCACACCTTGCATATCGATCAGGTTTGCACCCCCTTCCTGAATCGCGTCGCGAAGCTCGCCCGCGACTTTGTACGGACGAGGCAGTGGAATCGCCACGAACAGCACCCTGTCACCACGCGCACCCGCCGCCGCGAGAAAGCGATGCAGCCGCGTATACGAGGGAACCCCAGACTGGCTTGCCAGTTTTCCCTCTTTGACCCGTACGCCGCGATTGACAGCGTTGGCAAGTTCCTTGTACCCCGGAACTGACGCCAATATTCGATACTGGACTCTCTCCCGGTTCGCCATAGCGCGGAATGCACCCGCAAGCATAAATTCTATGCGATCACCCGTTTCGCGCACGTCATGCTCGAACGCCTCGCACGCGAACTGGAATCCGGCAAAGTGCGAACCGAGCCGATCGACATGTAGCTCCTGGTTATCGTCCAACTGCGACCGCACGAAGCTCACCACGATCAGATTCGGCCGCGGCTTCGCCTTTCCGAGATAGCGCTGGTAGGTATAGTACCAATCAAGCAGCGTAGTATCGTCGGGATGAATGCGCACCATACTCGGCGCCGCAGGCCATACTTCCTCAATGGCCTCCGTGCGAATACTCGTCCGTGTGAGCGAATTGCCCAAGAAGACTACGTGCGGCGCGGGCTGCCTGTCGAGACCTGCGATGATCGACGGAATCGCATGGATGTGCTTGACATCGATCGACAGCTTGTCCTCGATCGCGCGGATGCCGAGCTCCACCGCGCCGAATACTAACACGACGGCGGCAATCACCTTTAGTTCAGAACTGGAAGTAAATAAATTCATGTGCAGTAGGTGCCGGGAAGAAGACCAGCATGAGGAGGAAGTAGATATAGACTACTGCACGCTTGGGCCAGGCCTCCCGTGTAAGGAAAGTCATGTCCTTACGCGAATCAACCCATATCTCGAGCAGAAACAGCGGAAGCGTGTAGAACGCGATCAGTGCGAGCATCGACATCGCGAGCGGAGTCATCCGGAAATCAGTAAGTATCAAGCCAACGAATGCCGCCACTTGCGACATACTTTCGGCGCGGAACAGCAGCCACCCGAAGCAAACAAAGTGGAACATCAACACCACTCGCCAGGCACGCCCAGCGAGTGTCACAGAGATGGACTGCCCCCAGCTGAACAACCGGTAAACGCACAATAGCGCGCCGTGGAAGAAGCCCCAAAGCAGGAATGTCCAATTGGCGCCATGCCACAGGCCGCCGAGCACCATCGTGATCATCATGTTGCGATATGTGGCTGATTCGCCGGCGCGGTTTCCGCCGAGCGAGATATAGAGATAATCACGGAGCCACGTCGACAGGCTGATGTGCCAGCGGCGCCAGAAATCGCTTGGCGACATAGCCAGGTACGGGGTTCTAAAGTTGTGCATCAGGTCGACCCCCATCCATTTAGCGATACCTTGCGCGATCGAGCTGTAGCCGGAAAAATCTGCGTAGATCTGCCAGGCAAAAGCGTAGATGGCGGCCAGGCATTCGGCTCCTGTGAGCGTGGACGTGTCTTCCCTAAAGATCGTGTCCACGAGCGCTGCCATGTTATCGCCGATCACTACCTTCTTGAACAGGCCAATCAGGATGAAGTAGAGTCCGATGGCAAAGCTTCCCTGGATCCATGTGCGTGGAACCTCGAGTTGCTTAAGTAGGCCCCGGCCTAACTCGTCCTGCCCTTTGGCGCCCGAACGCATGATGGGTCCGGCCACCAAATGCGGGAAGAAAGAGACATAGAGCGCGAAGTTCCAGAAGTTGGTCGCGGGTTTCGTCACGCCACGGGCGATATCGAACACATAGCTCATGCTTTGAAACGTATAGAAGGAGATCCCGACTGGTAGAACCAATTCCACGAACGGTAATGACACGGACAGCCCGAGCCCGTTCAACGCGCCCGTCACTTCTTGTGCAAAGAAATTGTAGTACTTGAAAATTCCGAGCAGCAACAGATTCACTACCACCGAGATCTGCACATAGCGCTGTCTTGGCGCACCCTCCGGTGCGGCTGCGACCAGGTTCCCGAGACAGAAATCCATCACCGTCGAGAAAGCGATCAACGGGAGAAACCGCCAGTCCCACCAGCCGTAGAAGAGGTAGCTCGCCGCGAGCAGGAACCTCGTCTGCGCACGAAAGGGCAGCAGCCAATAAGTTGGCAGTACAAGCGCAAAGAAGATCCAGAAGGTCCAGCTATTGAACAGCATCGAAACAACACCCGATCAACGACTTGGCGCGATGGTCTTGGGTAGTCATTCAGCAGTGAGCGTCCTCGAACGGTTTGTTGACATAAGGCCGGAGCGAGCCTTCACATTCGTGGGCGGTGACATCTGGGGCCTGCTCCCACAAGAGGCTTGTCTCACGATACAAGACGGCTTCATTGCTGAAATAGGCTAGCACCATGGAACACTGAGCGACCGGGATCTTGGTACTCCAGCATTTCATGTGAGGTTGAGTCGCTGGGGCAATTGCGGTCAGGTTTTCGGCCCCAGCGGATGACCTGACGCACATGGTTGAGCTTATGGTTAGGAGGCCGATGCTCTTGATGGGACAGAGTCTCATCTTGGTAGTCATGATGTCCTCTTGTAAAGAGAGCGCCCTATTCTTTGTAGGTATCTGACAGACTGTTCTGGTCGTTCCAACGCTGTCACGTTGGATAGGATCTCAAATGCGACCGACTTTAAGGATAGTGCTTGAGAAATGCCTCGGGATGAGGTGAGGCAAGGCCTCAAGGTGATACATACCCCCCACCCTAAACATTCTTTGCACAACGTCCAGTTGAAGGCGTCAATATACGCTTGCTCATTCTTCTTGTATTGCCTGGCAGTGCGAGGCCGCTCGCAATGGACCCTTACACACATCGCAACCTGGCCGTTGAAATCCGCCCCCCTTCTGTTTGTACCGCCAGCACTATTGGCCAGCAAAGCGCCGTGCCATGACGACCCGTAGGAGGACGATGCCATCGTGGATGTTGAAGGATGTATTTACGAGAACGGAGCAGCCAGTTTGCACCTCAAACGCTTTGAGGAGCCGGTAATGCCGAGGGCTGGTGTCTTCGTGAACGGTCTGAATTGTGGCCGCTGTTGCGCTGTCACCATTCATTTTCAGCACGCAACACTCCGAGTTCTGAACGAACAATCACAATCTACGCGATGTCTTGTTTTCAAGCGGAACCAGCTTCTGCTCCGTAAGGAACTTCCACGTGAGTTCGGCCGCCAGGCGATGCCCTGTTCGATTCCAATGCCCCCCGTGGCTCGGCCCGAAGCCGTGGAGATACTGACGAGTTTTGATATGGTACTCTCTGAACGCTGGCATGAGACTTAAGAACGGGATACTATTTCTCCTAGCAAACTCCTCCAAGATTCTGTCCGGCTGATCATAGTCCAGCTCAATCCGGTAGCGACTCTTCCGCTCGTTGCCTACCTCCGGGTGGACCTGTTCCGCACTAGACAGTCCAAGCAGGAGAAACCTACCTCCGCGTTCCTCAACTGATTTTCTGAATCTCAGAATGATTCCCTTGGTGACCTCAACTGATTCCCTCCATGCCGTTGGCAGGTCGGCCCGATACATGTTTAGGTCCGAGAACAGGTCAACACTTTGCCTCTTGTCATCTCCGGCTCCCTCCTCGCCCTTATGACCATCTGTCATCCTGGCCTCCACGAGTTGACGCCGAAAAAGGTAGACTCGCTCTGAGATCAGGCTCAACAAATGAGACTTCCTTTTCAGTTCCTCAAGGAGACGCTTTGGATACGTGAGACTCTCCTCGTATGCATCGATCAATGATCTGTCTAACACGAGATCGTGCTTCTCATCAAACTCGTAGTAAAACGCGACGTTTTCCCGATTCAGAAACTTCGAATTATTCCGAAAATCATTTCCCGTAAAGAAAGCGAGGATTACAAGGTCGGGATTGTAGGCGGCTCCAAAATTGAGGTAGCGGAGGTGCTCGTCGGCAGTACCGAAACCGGATTGGCCGAGCGCCAAGACCTCAAACCGGGACGAAGAAACTCGTGCACCATTAAGCATTTTCTCAAGTTGCGCCGTGAAGGAATCCTCCAACGGGACTTGTAGGGCTTCAACGAATGAATCGCCTAGGACAAGAATTCGGAATACATCGGTCGGTTTCTCGTACGTGCGTTCATAATCACGAAACCCGTGCGAGTTGAATTGGCCCTCGGAGAAGCCTTCCTTGCTATGACGATAATAGGCGTTTGGAATAAACGTCGTTCCCTTGCCTGGAATAAAACGCAGGATAGCAGGCGTATTGAATTTCGTCACCGCGAGTAGTACCTCGATTGCTCCTAGTGTAGTGCGTCATAAATAGATTGACAATCAATTCCGGCGAGCGCTATCTTCTGCCCCATGCATCGGGCCCCAGCGATTCTCCTGTCGTCCGCAGAACGATCGACGTTGACCGCATGGGCC